>JAEEGL013793924.1_pt1 | contig 11804 bp, 9 predicted proteins | sample 9134231 | NCBI WGS metagenome assembly JAEEGL01 (sample SAMN16246548, study PRJNA631951) | gut metagenome | biome: gut microbiome; feature: rumen; material: fiber-attached | host: Bos | place: Iran: Karaj | collected 2018-10 | reverse complement strand
GTTGACGACTTGGGAAAACGCACCAGACGGAAAGATTGTTAAGACGGACGTATCAATAGCCAAAAACTATCTGAAAGAGATGGAACTGGCAGATATGGGACAACTGGTTAATGGTGTTCTCGAATTGGCATAGAGAGAAGCAAAAGAACATGCAGAAACAGAGTTCGAGAAATATCGTATAGTACAAGATCGTCTGTTCCAAAGCGACTTTGACAAATATCTGGGCGAGTTGCCTTTTGATGGCGTATAATTGGCAAAGAATTTTCGTTTTGCCGAGATACTCACTCAATCTCGCGGAAAGCCTTTCTGTAAAGGGTTTGAGCGGGTGAGGTGTCTGTCGGATACCTCACTGATACCTCACTGACACCTCACCCACACCTCACTTGACGGCTTCATGCAGCCTTTAACGGGATGACCTTGTAGTGCGCTACGTGGCCACAGTCCGTACATTCGAAGCCGAGGGCTTTCATGGCTCGTCCCAGATAGATCTTCGTGCTATGGGTGGACTTCACCGAGGGGTACGCCTTTGTGATGATTTCCAGCAGGCCGTCGCAGTTAAGGGACTTCGGCTGCTCTTCAGGTTCGGGTCTGCGGAAACATACGGCGACAATATCAGCTATGTCCTTCTTCTCCTGATAGTTCTGATTGAGTTCCTGAATACGGGCCACCTCGGAATTGTTGAACCAGTAGGGCGACTTCTGCACGCGCAACTCATAGAGCACCTGGGCGTAGAGCTGTTCGTAATCGATGGCGCTGTCGTTGTCGATGAACTTCCCGTCAGGAATCGTCACGCAGATGTAGCGTCGGCTGCCCGTCGTGTCGGTCAGCGGATGGGGGTTGTTCGTCGTTGATACAAACGAGGCATAGCGAGGACGGTCCTCCTGTACGGCACCATAGATGGGGCGTCCATTTACCTTACTCTTCGAGAGCGTCTGCTTCAGCGAAGCATGCTGACTGGGACGGATGGCCTCCAGCTCGTCGAGGTTGACCAGCAGGTTGTTTGTCAGCGCCATTTCCTTGTCAAACTTGTTCGTGAGGTTCATGCCATCCAGGAAATACTGACTCAGATGAGGTGGCAGAATACGCCTGAAGAAACTCGTCTTGCCACACCCCTGAGCGCCAATCAGCGTGGGTACGCATTCGTTGCCGTGAAGGGTGTCCATCTGCAGCCAGTGGGCGACCGCTGAGCGCAGCCAGATGGCCAGGTAGCTCTGCAGCTCGGAATCCACTCCTGGCAGTCGGCCGAAGAGCTGGCTCACGTGGTTTTCTCCATTCCATGCCGGCAAGCCGTTCAGATAGTCGGCGATGGGATCGAACACGGGCACCTCGTCGGAGTTGACATATTCCACGATGTCGGTCTTTGGTGACCCCTTCTCCACCACCTTTTCGCGCTTGGCACGAATGATGATGCTGTTTAAAGCCCCCTGCGTCAGCGTTTTCCATGTAGGCATAGCGTCGTCAGTCGGCTTGGTTGCAAACTCTACCTTTCCGTTCAGCACGTTGTGACGGAACAGGTAATTCTCCTGAAGGAACAACTCGATTTCGAGCGCTCCCTGCTGTGAGGCACCAAGGGCCTCACCTTGAATTGTTAAATTTGTGTTTTTCATAAAGCGTTTTTCTTGGTAATTATACATCTATTAAAGATGTTGCAAAGTTACAAAATCTTCTTCAATTCCCCAAATTATTTCCCCAATTTTACATTATTTTACTTCTGATTTTAAGATGATTTTAAGATGACGCCTCCATACCGTCTGATGAGGCGGCGGATGAGGTCTGAATGAGGTATAAGTGAGGTATCCTGACGACACCTCACCCGCTGGAAAGCCTTTCTGCAAAGGCGTTCCAGACAATCGGGTGAGTATCTCGCAAAAAAAAATGCAAAAACTCTTTTTTGTGTAATAAGGAGCCTCTTGGCCATCGTTATCAGCCTCTTGGCTGGCGTAAGTAGCCTCTTGGCTGGCGTAAGTAGCCTCTTGGCTGACGTAAGTAGCCTCTTGGCTGGCGTAAACAGCCACTTCGCTGATTTAGTCAGCGATTGGGCCGCACCTTGACGGTACTACTCTCCTGTGGTATAGACTGCCTTAAAGGGTGATGGTTGACTTTTGGGGGATGTCTCAGGTATCAGGCGGATGGTGATAGCGGTGTCGGCGGGCTGAATCCAATAGGCATCTTTGTAGCCAGTTTTTCTCACTCTGACCTTCTCAGTTGGGTACGGCAGCCAAAGGCCGAAATGCCCCTTTTTGTCTGTCCTGCCCCCTCCGGCATCAGTTGTCCCCATGGAGTTTTCGATATAGACAAGTGCATCGGCAACTGGTTTCCCACTCTCATCATCCAATACCCTACCCTCGATGCGGCGACGGTTATCAAGGATGTCGGGACAGTCGGAGGCATAGAGTTTATCCACGGAGATCAAGCGCATGACTAACTGTCGCGGATGGGTGGTCATGAAGTAGGCTTCTGCCCACCAGGAGGATTCTGCCTTGGCGTCGGGCGTGAAACAGAATCTGCTCTCTATATCGAAGAAACTATTCACCTTCGTCGAGTTGGTCCAAAAGGGATGGGGCTTGCCCTCTTTGACTTTACCGCCGAAGATAAAGGCCAGACAGACGAGGCTGTCGGTGCGCTCGATGGATTTGTCGGCTAAGCTGGCGGCTTGCCGGATGGCATTGACAACAGAGTCCACATGGTTCTGATCGACTTTAGCCGGAAGTTTGATCTCTACCTCACGGATGAGCGGAACGTAGATGCCGTGAGCATCACTGCCCAAAGGACCTAAGTATTCGCTGGTCACATGGCCATGCTGGCACGTAATCTTTCCAAAGAACTGTTCCTCGACAGGCGTGTCAAACAGGTCAGGGTCGAAAGCATGGTTTTCACCGTTGTAGATGAAACCATCAGGCCTGAACGCAGAAGCGTGGCCGATGACGTGGCCTTGGTAATAGGAAGCATAGAGCTCCAAGAGGAACGTCAGACGACGGGCTTTCAACTCGTCGGGTGAAAGCGGTGCTACGGACAGAAACGGCCGAGTAGTGACATCTATGACTCCGTAGGCGCCGATTCTTCCAAATATGAGTTGTCTATTCATAGACTTCGGGAGCTCTTTGCCGTTGACAACGATGAGGACGGAGTCGATGATGTCGTCTTCATTCTCTTCCTTCGGTGGATTATTCAGGCGCATGAAGGCCTCTGCATAGTCCACATAGTAGCGAGAACCACCGAACGTGAGACCATAGACAGGCTTGTTGACATCGTAGCAGCCCTTCACTGAGAGCACCTCACCAGGCTCAGCATGGACGTTGAAATCGAAGAAGTTGTCCATGTCATCACTCGGGGGCGTGAAAATCAGATAATTGCACGGCTCAGTGAGTGGCGTGTAGTACAGGAACATGCCATGCTCGTTTTTCGTCAACTGTTTCACTTTTGTTGGGGCGTCAGACTTGATAAGCAAGAGCGTATCAACGGGGTTATCCAACAAGGCCATAAACCACCAGGTTCCTGGTATGCTCTTCAGGTCCTCAGACCGCTGGGTGCTCTGGGCGGTAGCGTAGCTGGCGATGAGTGCCAGCATGATGATGGTCAAACTTTTCATCAATTCTTACTTCTTATCATGAGCTATTTCAAGGGTTCCGTCAAAGCTGATGGGGTCACGGTACAGCGACCGCACACGGATAGTAGTCTCGCCCGAGTCGTAAATCTCAATCACGTAGTGGTAGGAATCCTCACGCGTCCTGACGTCAATCTCAATCTGCGTATATTTCTTCGACTTCGGCATGCTCTGCTTATATTGCCGTACAGGTTCCTCGAAGTTCAGACCTATGGCCGGCGACATCATCGATGACTGATAAGCCTGTCCCAGATAGGGCAGATAGCTGCGCAGCGTGTCGCCTCGCAGTTCCAGATAGAAGTCGGGCGTCACCGTTTTCGATCCATAGCGCATGGAGTTCATCGTGCTGATGTCAACATGCCACTGCCTGGCAGCGATGGCATCGGCCACAGTAGCTGGCTGGCCTATGAGGTGTTCGTCGTAGATGTGCTTAAAGATTCCCTCTTTCTGTCCATCGCTGTTTTTCTTGTAGGTAAAGGTGGCCGTCTCATTAGCGTATGTGAACGTCAAAGAGTATTCGATGGTGTCGGCATTGTTCTTGTGGCTTTCGTACATGTGGGCCTCTTTCGTCTCCTTGCTCAGACGGGTGAAGACGGTGCGGATGGAATCGAGGATAGCCTTTGGGGTATATGCTGTAAGCTGACCGCTCCAATAGTGCCTGACACTCGTTGCGCTGGTGTTCAGTTTGTTATTGACAATGCGTTTCAGCCCCTGTTCCTGCAGATAATTCTCCAGTTGTTTCAGGCGAGGATTGGGCTGTTCAGTTGCCGTCGTTGCCGGTTGACGCAATACCGTAAGGGGAACCACCTCAATGGACTTCATGTCGTTGCCTGACACGTCTGAATGGTCTTTATACCCATGATGGTATTCGGCTTGGGTGCCGTAGCAATAGAACCGGGCAAGTTCTCGTATCGGGTTCTTTTGACCACTATTGTCATCATGACGAAAAACCAATTCGTATCTGATGGTATCTGAATCGCCCTTGTGGTATTCATAGCGATAGCTGTCTGATGCCTTCTTGCTCAGACCTGCAAAGACGTTCCGAATGGAGTCGGCAATCACATTGTCTCTCTGCTGCTGGAGATACTCGTCCAGCTGGCTGAGGCGTGGGTTCTGAGCGAATGCTGCCGTTGACAGTATTGCCAATATATATAAGGTAAGGAGTCTGTTCATGATGCGATGGTTTTAGTTGTCCATGAGTGCTGTGATTTCCTGTTGCAGGCGCTGGCCGTGCGAGCGAATGTCCTCTACTTGGGCCGCCATTGCCACGAGGGGGTCTTGTTCTGAGGAACCATCGGTGGGAGCTGGCTCCGTCTCAGCCGAGGGTATCAGTTCTACGAGCACCCTGGCTTCTTTCCTTGGCTGCGCCTTGGGCTTATGAGAGGGCTGCGCCTTGGTCTTCTGTGCCACTTCCTGAACGGGAACTGGCTCTTCAACGGTCTCAGCAGCCGCTGGCTGCGCCGTCGGCTGCTTGATGGTTTGCTGCGCCACAAGAGGCTCCTGCGTGGACTGCTCTTGTCCGAAGTTGAACACGATGAGCAGGGCGATGCTGGCGGCAACGGCAAGCAAGGTAAGCCTTATCCCCCACCCTCTCCATAGGGAGAGAGAGCTGAAATGCGGATGGCTGCCATTCTCCTTTGATGAGGTGAGCCTTTCAATCAGCCGTTCGTTCAGGTCAGCAGGCAGGGGCAGCTGCTGTTGCTCTCGCCGACTGACGGCTTCGCGCAGGTTCATGTCGTTTCTGAGTTCGTTCATTGTTCAGCGTGATTTGATGATTCGATAGAGTTTCTTGCGAATACGGCTCAGCTGTGAGCCGATGGTAGAGGGGTTAGAGCCTGTGACGTAGGCCATATCAGCGAGGCTCATATTGTCATAGTAGAACATGCTCACGACGGCCTGCTCATGGGGCGGCAACTTAGCCAGGGCCTGTTCCAGCTGTTGTATGGTCTCTTCGTTCTGCAGCGTCTCGTCAGCATCCTCCAACGTGTCGATGCCCAAGTCGCGGTCATCCATATAGACGATGGTGGGCTTATTGCCACGGACGAAGTTGAGCGACTCATGGTAGGCAATACGATTAAGCCATGTGGCAAGCGTTGCCTGTTGGGGATTGTAGCCCTCAATGCCGCGCAGGGCTTTGACAAACACATCCTGATAGACCTCTTCGGCATCCTCGCGGCACGTCACAATGCGTTGCACCATGCGAAACACGATGGGACCGTACTCCATGAGCAACTGTTGGCAGGCGGCAGGCTTCCGCTGTCGCAGGTCACTTATCAGGTTATACGTATCTTGTCCCATTTTATGCCTTTCTACTTATATATACACATAAAACGGGAAATCTTTGCAACAATGCAGAACTTTTTTCAGGAAATTCTAATCAATGATCCTGACGCCTCCTTTGTCGGCGCTGCTGACGCTCTGGGCGTAGGCTCGCAGGGCCTTGCTGACAGTGCGGTTGCGCTTCAGCGGTTGCTGCGGACGGGCAGCCAGTTCCTCGTCAGAGAGCTTGACGTTGATGCTACGTGAGGGAATGTCAATCACGATGATGTCGCCATCCTTGATCTTGCCGATGTTGCCACCGTTGGCAGCCTCGGGCGATATATGGCCGATGGAGAGACCACTGGTACCACCAGAGAAACGGCCGTCGGTAATCAGGGCGCACTCCTTGCCCATGTGCATGCTCTTAATATAAGAGGTGGGATAGAGCATCTCCTGCATGCCAGGACCACCCTTGGGACCCTCGTGGGTGATGACCACGCAGTCGCCCTTCGTCACCTTGCCACCAAGGATTCCCTCGCAGGCATCCTCCTGGGAGTCGAACACGACGGCAGGACCCTCGAAGTGCCACAGGGCTTCATCAACGCCAGCAGTCTTGACCACACAGCCGTCCTGGGCAATGTTGCCAAACAGCACAGCCAAACCGCCGTCCTTGGTGTAGGCATGTTCGAGGTCGCGGATGCAGCCGTTCTCACGGTCGGCATCCAACGACGGATACAACTCGCTCTGGCTACCCATCTTCGTTGAGAAGCGGTTGGCAGGAGCAGAGAAGTAGATATGGGCAGGATGCGGCATCTGGGGTTTGTCAACAATCGGGGAAATATCGTAGGTAGCGATGGCCTCCTCCAACGTCATGCCGTCAACACGGAGGGCAGAGCCGTCGATGAGTCCGCCCTTCTGCAACTCACCAAGGATTCCCAAAATGCCACCAGCACGGTTGCACTCCTGAACGCTGTACTTCTGCGTATTGGGGGCCAGCTTGCACAGGCAGGGCACACGGCGGCTCAAGGCATCGATGTCCTTCATCGTGAAGTCAGCACCAGCCTCCTGAGCCACAGCCAGCAGATGCAGCACGGTATTCGTAGAACCACCCATGGCGATGTCTAACGCCATAGCGTTCAGGAAGGCCTGGCGGGTGGCAATATTCCTCGGCAGAACGGAGGAATCGCCGTCCTTGTAGTAGGCAAAGGCGTTCTTCACCACCTGACGGGCAGCTGCCTTGAAGAGTTCCACGCGGTTAGTATGGGTAGCCAATATCGTGCCGTTGCCAGGCAGCGACAGGCCAATGGCCTCTGTCAGCGAATTCATGGAATTTGCCGTGAACATACCGCTGCACGAGCCACAGCCGGGACAGGCGCAGCCCTCCAATTCCTTGATTTCTTCATCGGTCACACTTGGGTCAGCACCCTTGACCATGGCCGTTATCAGGTCGGCATTCTCGCCACGCCAGCGACCGGCCTCCATAGGGCCGCCTGAGCAGAACACCGTGGGAATGTTCAGTCGCATCGATGCCATCAGCATGCCCGGTGTCACCTTGTCGCAGTTCGAGATGCAGATCATGGCATCTGCCTTGTGGGCATTCACCATATATTCCACACTATCGGCAATGATGTCACGCGAGGGCAGCGAATAGAGCATACCATCGTGACCCATGGCGATACCGTCGTCAATGGCAATGGTGTTGAACTCAGCGGCATAGCAGCCCATCTTCTCTATCTCCTCGCGGACTATCTGTCCGATTTCGTGCAGATGGGTATGTCCTGGCACAAATTGCGTAAACGAGTTGACAATGGCAATAATCGGCTTGCCAAACTGCTCATGTTTCATACCTGTGGCAACCCAGAGTGCTCTGGCGCCAGCCATTCTTCTGCCTTCCGTGCAAACGGCACTACGTAGTGGATGTCTCATATCTCTTTACTTTATTTATCAATTATAGCTTGCAAAGTTACTCTTTTTCTATCTAATTGCCAAATTTTGTGGCCGATAATCATCTTTTTGCTTGTTTTTCTTGTCAATCTGCCAATAAAGTGTTAATTTTGCAGCCAAGTGAAAATGAAAAACGTAAAGTGAAAAGTGATAAACGACTATGAAGACAGACATTCAGATAGCCAGGGAGTGCCAGTTGGACCATATCAACGACGTCGCTTCCCGTTTGGGCATCGACCCTGAAAAGATAGAACCGTATGGACGCTATATGGCCAAAGTTCCCATCGAACTTATCAACGAACAGAAGGTAAAAAAGAGTAACCTGATTTTGGTGACGGCCATCAGCCCCACGAAGGCGGGCATTGGTAAAACGACGGTGAGCATCGGCCTCTCGTTGGGCCTCAACCGCCTGGGAAAGAATGCTGCCGTGGCACTGCGCGAGCCTTCATTAGGTCCCTGCTTCGGCATGAAGGGCGGTGCTGCCGGCGGTGGTTATGCCCAAGTGCTGCCCATGGAGAAAATCAACCTGCACTTCACGGGCGACTTCCATGCCGTGACGTCTGCCCATAACACCATCAGTGCCCTGCTCGACAACTACCTGTACCAGCACCGTAAGGAAGGTTTCTCGCTGCGGGAGATTTTCTGGAAGCGCGTACTCGATGTCAACGACCGCGCTCTGCGTAATGTGGTGACGGGGCTGCGCGGCGACGGCGTGGTATCTGAGACGGGCTTTGACATCACACCTGCCTCGGAACTGATGGCCATCCTCTGTTTGGCAACCAGCGAGGCGGACCTGCAACGCCGTATTGAAAACATCGTGTTGGGCATCACTGCCGACGGCAAGCTTTTCAAGGTAAAGGACCTTGGCGTAGCGGGTGCCATCACCGTACTGTTGCGCGTCGCCCTTAATCCCAACGTTGAGCAGACCACCGAGCACACACCTGCCTACATTCACGGTGGTCCGTTCGCCAACATTGCCCACGGCTGTTCGAGCGTGCTGGCCACAAAGATGGCTATGACGTTCAGCGATTATGTGGTGACGGAAGCGGGCTTCGGTGCCGACCTCGGTGCTGAGAAATTCTTCGACATCAAGTGTCGCAAGACGGGTCTCAAGCCGCGTCTCGTGGTCATCGTAGCCACCACCCAGGGACTGAAGATGCATGGTGGCGTGGCCATTGAACATATCAAGGAGCCCAATGCCAAGGGACTGACCGAAGGTCTGAAGAACCTCAACCGTCACATCCGTAACATGCAGGGCTTCGGACAGCCTGTCGTAGTCACGCTCAACCGTCACGAAACCGACCTGGAGGAGGAGATAGACATTGTACGCAAGAACTGCGAGGACCTGCAAGTGGGCTTTGCCGTCAACGAAGCCTTCCTGAAAGGTGGCGAGGGTGCTACGGAACTGGCACAGACCGTCATCGATACCATTGAACGGCAACAGCCGTTACCCATCCGCTTCACCTACAAGGAAGCTGACCAGTTGGAAGACAAGATAGAAAAGGTATGTAAGGGTATCTATGGTGCCTCTGCCGTGGAATACGGTAAGACGGTGACGAAGAAGTTGGAGGCATTGCGTGCCTACTTCACCGACGAGGACGGCGCCATCGCCCACTATCCCGTCTGTATTGCCAAGACACAGTTCTCGTTCTCTGCCGATGCCACCCGCTACGGCTCTCCTGAGGGCTTCACCATCCGCATCCGAGACATCATCCTTAACTGCGGCAGCGAAATGATTGTTGCCATTGCCGGCGACATGCTCCGAATGCCCGGTCTTCCGAAGAGTCCGCAGGCCGAGCGCATCACCATCAAGGACGGTGAAATAGAGGGGCTTTCATAGCGCTGAAAAAAAATTTTTCCTTTCTGATTAAACCTTTCCTGTCATGTTCCGTCAGATAAACAGAACAGGATAACAAAACAGCTTGTTCAGGATAACAAAAAAACAGGATAACAAACAGGATAACAGTAAAAACAATAATAACAAAAAAAAGAAAGGAAACAATTATGAAAAAGGTGATTTTATTCGTAGTGGCAATGATGTCAATGACAATCGCTTCGGCAAAGACAAACAACACAACAGTTGTCAAGGTAGAAAGAAACTATGACATGTCGTTCGATGTACGCCGGCTGGCAGTAACACTGGGATTAGACAACAACCAGATGGAAGCAGTACAATGCATCAGCGCAAACTTCAATAGGGAGATGAGCGAGGCTGCCACTGCAAGAGGATTCAAGCGTGAGGTCATGATTGACAAGGCCGTAGGCAAAAACGTTAAGAACATGCGCCAGATTTTAGACAAAGGCCAGTTCCACACCTACATGACACTGCTCGGAACCACGCTTCACAACCAGCACATCAGGTAAGAAGAGAAAAGATTATCAAGCAAGCGAAGTGTCCCCAAGACCGTACAGGTTTTGGGGACACTTCGCTTAGATGACGATGATGAATCTTTTAGCGGTTTCCATTTATTCCATAAAAGCTTCCATGATAACTGTGGGACGGTGGTTCTGGAAAGCGCCCAGGCGGTAGTGGCCGTCAGCCTCGGGTGCCCAGTAGAAGACGCCCTGGCAGTGACCGTCTGTCTGGTATCGTGCAGCATGGATGACGGCAGCGAGTATTTGCTTGCCCTCTACGGGCTTTGCTGACTCTACGCCCGTTTCCACGACCATCATCGGCTTGCGGTACTTCGTCCACAGACGGTTGATGTTGGCAGTGGCCTTCTCTACCGTTTCTTGCCACGACTGCGTATGCTTGCCACGCATGTCCCAATAGGGATAGACGCTGAGACCTATCATGTCGAAACGGGCCTTGTACTGCCGTAAGCCGTCAAAGATGAAGTCGTAGCGTTTGGGGTCGTAGGCACCGTCCAGATGGACGATGACTTCAGCGTTGGGGAACACCTGCTTGACGGCATCATAGCCAGCATCAGTCAGTCCGGCATACTGCTTCATGTTGTCGCTGGCACGTCCAACGGGCCACAGGAAACCGTTGGTGGTCTCGTTGCCCACCTGCACCCAGCGCACCTCTACCCCAACCTCTCGGATGGCGGTCAGCACATCGCGTGTATGGTCGGCCAAGGCCTTGCACATCTGTTCATAGGTCATCTCCTTCCATGCTGCCGGAATGTTCTGCTGGCCAGGATCTGCCCACCAGTCGCTATAGTGGAAGTCAATCATAACCGCCATGCCCCAGTTCTTGGCACGTAGTGCCATGCGCACCACGTCATCCTTGGCACAGAAGCCGTCCTTGGGATTCACCCAGACACGCAGCCGCACGGCATTAAGACCCAGTTCACGCATCAGCGCTGTATTTTCACGGGGTTCTCCCTGCACATTGCGCAACTGAACACCACGTGCCTCCAACTCGGTGGTGCCGCTGATGTCGGCTCCTAACCAAAAACGCTGGGCAGAGACCTGCAGACATGCTACAGCCACTGACAACAATATAAAGATTCTTCGCATAATCATCACAATTTTGGGCAAAGATAATAAATTATTCTGATTTTTTATTACCTTTGCAACAAAATAATTAAAAAAAAACTTTATGAGGAACAAACTACTGAGCATGATGCTGCTGGCTGCCACTATAACCTACGGACAACAGCGACAGGAAATTAATCTGAAAACATGGGAATTCTCACGCGACAAAAGTACTTGGGAACAGGTACAGGTACCACACGACTGGGCAATAGCAGGGCCTTTCGACAAGAAGTGGGACCTGCAGAAGGTGGCCATCACGCAGAATGGCGAGACGGAAGCCACAGAAAAGAGCGGTCGCTCAGGTGCACTGCCGTGGATTGGCGAGGGCTGGTACAAAACGAGCGTCGATGTTCCAGCAGGTTACGAGACTGCAGAACTAGTGTTCGACGGTGCAATGGCTGAGCCACGAGTCAGCATCAACGGTCAGGAAGCCAGCTACTGGGCGTATGGCTACAATGCCTTCCGCGTGGATGCCACGCCCTACCTGAAGCAAGGCAAACTCGACATCAGTGTACAC
>JAEEGL012858953.1_pt1 | contig 11804 bp, 12 predicted proteins | sample 9134231 | NCBI WGS metagenome assembly JAEEGL01 (sample SAMN16246548, study PRJNA631951) | gut metagenome | biome: gut microbiome; feature: rumen; material: fiber-attached | host: Bos | place: Iran: Karaj | collected 2018-10 | reverse complement strand
GCCCTTTGCAAGCGGTACAACATACTTCTGCTTCTGCTCCTCGGTACCGAATGTAAGGATCGGATCTACACATAATGATGTATGTGCAGAAACGATAACGCCTGTCGTACCACATACCTTTGACAGTTCCTCAACACACATTGCGTATGCAAGTGTGTCACAGCCCTGTCCACCGTACTCCTTGGGTACCGGAATACCCATGAAGCCGTACTTAGCCATCTTGTCTACAGTCTCTCTGGGGAAACGATGCTGCTCATCGACCTCCTGTGCAAGCGGCTTTACTTCATTCTCGGCGAAATCCTTGAAAAGCTGTCTCGCCATCTCATGTTCCTTGGGTAAAGTAAAATCCATGATCTATATCCTCCTAATTATTTATCTGTAGGTACCTTGCCACCATCAGCATAGTTGTAGAAGCCGATACCTGTCTTAACACCAAGCTGCTTAGCTCTTACCATCTTACGAAGGAGAGGGCATGCGCGATACTTGGGATCGCCTGTCTCCTTGTAGATGACATCCATGATAGCAAGCACGATATCAAGTCCGACATAGTCACCAAGCTCAAGGGGTCCCATGGGATGATTACAACCAAGCTTCATGGCTGTGTCAATACCTTCTATATCAGATACGCCCTCAGCGTAAACAGTGATACCCTCATTGATAAGCGGAATAAGGATCCTGTTAACAACGAATCCGGGAGCCTCGTTAACCTGTACGGGTGTCTTACCAAGATCTCTTGAGATCTCGTTAACCTTCTCTACCATCTCCTTAGGTGTGTTGGCACCTGCTATAACCTCAATAAGCTTCATTACAGGAGCGGGATTGAAGAAATGCATACCAACGATGGGCTTGGGAAGTCCTGCACCGATCTCTGTGATAGAGAGTGAAGATGTATTTGAAGCGAATACACAATCAGGATTCTTCACGATGTTCTCCATGAGATTCTTGAAGCACTCCTTCTTGATATCCATAACCTCCAAAGCTGCCTCTACGATAAGATCTGCATCTACACAGATATCGTTAAGACCTGTCTTGAACTTAGCCATGATGGCATCTGCCTCAGCCTGTGTCTTCTTCTCCTTGGCTACGAGCTTGTCCATAGCCTTCTGTACCTTAGCCTTGCCGCCGTCAGCATACTCCTGCTTGATATCACATAAGTAGACTGTATCTACCTTGTCACACTGAGCGAATGCCTGTGCGATTCCGGAACCCATTGTTCCTGCACCGATTACACCAACCTTCATTAGATTATCCTCCTATATAGTAAAATTAACAATTCTTGAACGGCTCTTTAACCTTTTCTTTGTTCTTGTCCAGGAAGAACTCCATACCGTATCTCTGATCTGCTGTCTCGAAGCAATCACCGAATAGTTTCTCTTCAAGTGCTACAGCATCCTTCATATTAAGCTCAAGACCGTCATTGATAGCCTTCTTGCAGTTACGTACTGCGATGGGAGCATTCTTGGCAATGCCTGAAGCCATCTTGATAGCTGCGGGCATAAGCTCTTCCTGTGTGTATACCGCATTAACAAGACCTATACGAAGTGCCTCGTCTGCCTTGATGTTACGTGCAGTGTAGATCATCTGCTTAGCCATTCCGGGACCAACAAGACGTGCAAGTCTCTGTGTTCCGCCAAATCCGGGTGTGATGCCGAGGCCTACTTCAGGCTGTCCGAATACGGCATTGTCTGAACAGATCCTGATATCACAGCTCATTGAGATCTCACATCCGCCACCGAGTGCAAAGCCGTTAACTGCTGCAATAACGGGGATAGGGAAGTTCGCGATCTTAAGGAATACGTCGTTACCCTTCTTGCCGAAAGCCTCGCCCTCAGCCTTGGTAAGCGTACTCATCTCTCCTATGTCGGCACCTGCCACGAAAGACTTCTCGCCAGCACCTGTAAGTACGACACATCTGATCTTATTAACATCGATCGCATCGAATGCAGCGTCAAGCTCTTCAAGCACCTGTGAATTAAGAGCGTTAAGAGCCTTCTCACGGCTGATGGTAACTATTCCTACCTCACCCTGCTCTTCATACTTGATAAATTCCATAGTTCCTCCTATTCATAAACACAACTTAAGCAGCCGGTCTCCCGACTGCTCAAGCAAAATACTATACTATTCTCTCTCAACGATCGTAGCACAGCCCATGCCACCGCCGATACACAATGTAGCAAGACCCTTCTTGGCATCCTTGGCCACCATCTCATGAAGAAGTGTAACAAGAATACGAGCGCCTGATGCACCAACCGGATGACCGAGTGCTATAGCACCGCCGTTGGGGTTAAGCTGCTTGTCCACATCTATACCGAGATCCTTGCCGACTGCAACAGACTGAGCCGCAAATGCCTCGTTAGCCTCGATGATATCGAAGTCTTCGATCTTGTATCCGGCCTTAGCCATAGCCTTCTTGGTAGCTGCTACAGGTCCGATACCCATAATAGTGGGATCCACTCCTGCCAAAGCACCTGCTACGAATGTAGCCATAGGCTTAACACCAAGTTCCTTAGCCTTCTCTTCAGACATTATAACGAGTGCTGCGGCACCGTCGTTGATACCTGAAGCATTACCTGCCGTTACAACACCGTCGGGATTAAGGGGCTTAAGCTTTGCAAGACCTTCTATGGTAGAGCCTGCTCTGGGGCCTTCATCGGTATCAAATACAACTACTTCTTTCTTCTTCTTAACTTCTACGGGAACGATCTCAGCCTTGAAAGCACCGTTCTCTATGGCTGCACATGCCTTCTGCTGGCTCTTAAGAGCGAACTCATCGAGTTCTTCTCTTGTAAGATTCCACTGCTTAGCCACATTATCAGCTGTTGTGATCATATGATAATCATTGAATGCATCCCAAAGTGCATCCTTGACCATGGTATCAACCAAAGCGCCCTGGCTCTGACTCGGCCATGTCATTCTGTATCCGTAACGAGCATTGGGAAGTGCGAACGGAGCCATTGACATGTTCTCCATACCACCTGCTACAACTACATCTGCATCCCCTGCCATGATCATCTGTGCTGCCTGATTGACACAGTTAAGACCCGAACCACAGACCACATTGGTAGTAACTGCCGGAACCTCTATGGGAAGACCGGCCTTTATTGAAGCCTGTCTTGCGACATTCTGTCCAAGACCTGCCTGAATAACACAACCCATATATACGTGTTCAACGTCTGTGGGCTGTATACCTGCTCTCTTGATTGCTTCTTTGATAACGATTGCTCCGAGTTCTGCTGCCGGTGTGGTGCTTAAAGATCCACCCATTGTACCGATGGCAGTACGACATGCACTTGCGATAACTACTTTCTTTGCCATTCTCATGACTCCTTTCGTTAATGAAAAAATGATTACACTGATATGATGCTTCTGAACAAATCCCCTTATTTCAGGCGATCTGTGAGATTGTTATTTTTTTATCATTGTCGTGCTCTCTTATTCTATCATAGCCGCATTACTTTTGCAATGGATTGTTTTAGATATACAGCAAGCCGCGGCATCCGTATTCCTTATGCGATAACTTTTTCAAAATCAGCCTTCGGATGCTTGCATATCGGGCAGATAAAATCATCCGGAAGTTCTTCACCCTCCCATTCATAGCCACATATCGTACAGCGCCATACGGTCTTACCGGAAGGCGAAGTTCCGACTGCCTGGGGCTTGGGCTTTATATTATTCTGATAGTATTCATATGTGCAGGATGACGTATCGGATAATACCTCCATATCCAAAGGCTCGCAAATGAACAGCGTATGTGAACCCAGATCCACAGTCTTATCCACTTTTAATGAAAAGAATGCATTTGTCCCCTTCACTATATAAGGTACTCCGTTGGACGCTATCTTATATGAATCGGATGAAAAATCCGCAAATTTGTCGACATCTCTGCCTGATCTGAAGCCAAAATGCTCAAACAATTCAAAATCGGCATCATTGCTTATCACCGATATATTGCATATCCCGGTCTCCATGATCATATCATGCGTATAATTCGCTTTATTGATCGCAATGGATATCCTGTTGGGTTCTGAAGCCACCTGTATGGCAGTATTGGTGATACATCCGTTTATCTTATCACCACGCTTTGCAGTACAAACAAACAACCCATAAGACAGCTTATACATGGCTTTGGTATTCATAGCGTAACCTCCTCTTTTACAATCGATATCATTAGTACAGAATGCCTTCTTATTATACCAGCGATAAGGACACATGTCACGTATGAGTCAGTTGTGAGTCACGATTAACATAGACATGACGGATAAATCTGTGGTAAAATGTATGTACATCGGATAGATCATCCGATGAATCTTAACTAAGAAGGGACTGATCATATGAAATTCATCATTAGCGGCAAAAACATTGATGTTACGGATGGTTTGAGAAGTGCAGTTCAGGACAAGATAGGGAAGTTGGAGAAGTATTTTACACCGGAGACAGAGGTTCACGTTACACTTAGCGTTGAAAAAGACCGACAGAAGATCGAAGTGACCATACCGGTCAAAGGTACTGTCATTAGATCAGAGCAGGTCAGCAATGATATGTATGTATCCATCGATCTTGTTGAGGAGATCATCGAGAGGCAGCTTAAGAAGTACAAGAACAAGATAGTAGACCGTCATCAGAGCGGCGATTGCTTTAAGCAGGATTTCATCGAAAAGGATTTTGTGGATGAAGAAGAGGTACAGATCGTACGTACCAAGAAATTCGACATCAAGCCCATGTATGCGGATGACGCATGTGTACAGATGGAACTTACAGGACACAATTTCTTCGTATTTGTCAATGCTGAGACTGATCAGGTCAATGTAGTATACAAGAGAAAAGGTAATACCTACGGACTCATCGAGCCTGAATATTGACAGCAAACAGAAAAACGCCCTGCCGATAAAACGGCAGGGCATTTTTATATTATATAGAACTGTTATCGACATATCATCAGATCGGAATGATCAAGTCAGGGAATTCGTCGCTCCTCTGATAACGAACTTCCCCTCACGTACCATCTCTTTTATAGTACTCTTATCCACACCGGTACCTTCAGCGACCTGATTGATATTGGCTGCGGGATACTCCTCTATGAACACACGAACCTTACCATAGTCATCATATACGATTTTCTTGCATCCGGGACAATAATACTCTCCCAAGCCTTTATAATCCACCGTATGCCCACATTCCGGACAACCTTTTAACTTCCTGTCCAACTTCAATCTATCAAGATCCATAGCATAAATCCCTCTGTCATCTAAACAATAAAGCACGGAAATTTGCCTTGTTACTTATTTTCTCACATAATTCATTTATTTGCAACGCTTTTAATTTTCAGACAATTTATGTTTATAAGCAGTATTTTCTTTCTTTGTTTTCTTCAATTAATACTCTTTATTTTTCTGTTTTTGTGCATCTGTACCAAAACATAAGTTCGCAAGTTTACCATAATTTTCCACTTTTCAGGTCGTTTTTTCTGTGTATAATGTGGATAACTTGGCGAATAAGTCCAAAAAATCATAAATTCGACATTTATCCATGTGGATAACCCACTCCTATATTGACCGATTGACTAATTGGGTCGTGAACTCATTTCGTCGAAATCAACAACAGGATTTCTGTCAACGCATTATTTCAAAAAAACTAATGTCTGACACTTCGACATTTATATCTATGCGTTGCGTTATCTTCATACAGACTAAAAAAGAGAGCCGTTCATATGAACAGCTCTCTTTATCGATCACAATATCAAACCTTTTAGAATATCCTTCGTATGCAGAGCGGTGTACGGTATGTCGCACTCGATACTATGATACCGGTTCTGGCAGTAGATGCATGTACGATCTGACCTCCGCCAATGTATATACCTACATGACCAGAGTAACATACTATGTCACCGGGCTGTGCGTTCTCAATACCGCCTACATCATAACCGATTCTTCTGTCAGCGGATGATGAGTGAGGAAGTGCCACACCGAAGTTCTCATATACTCTCATAACGAAGCCGGAGCAGTCTGTACCATGCGTGAGTGATGAACCACCGTATACATAAGGATTACCGACAAACTGCAGAGCGTAGTTACATACTGCTGCGCCGGAACCGCTGCCCTCAACATGAGGAACGGGTACACTCGGTGAAGAAACTGTTGCATCTGCCACCTGATTATTCCTTGAAGCTCTTGCCGCAGCATTGGCCTTCTCTCTCTCGGCCTTCTCCTTGGCAATTCTTATCTCTTCGTGCTCCTTGGACTCGGCCTTAACGAACTCCGTATGAAGATCCACATACTCATTCGATACAAAGCCGTAACCTTCCTCTATGTCGACCTTGACCCATCCGTCAAGTTCTTCAACTACCAAAAGTTCATCATCTATCGGTACAAGTCCGAGTACCGTACTGTCAAGTCCGGGCTCTTCCCTAACCTTAAGTGTCGTTGTATTGACTCTGGCAAGTAATGTGCCGACTTCCTTGGCAAGTTCTACCGCAGCCTCACCGGTTACACAGTACTCACCTTTTACCCAACCGGTACAGCTGCCTGACTCTATCTTATACCAGCCATTCTGCTCCTCAAGGAATTCTCCGACTGACTTATTGTACAACTTACCTACGACTTCACCCGTATTCTCATCAGGATAATCACGTACATTAACGTAATTATTGACCTGTGCGATTACGAGATTGCTGAAGTCTTCCTTGGTCTCTTCTTCGATCTCCTCTTCGGGAGTCTCTACTGTATTGACCGCCTCGACTACTTCCTTGTCAAAATCAATGGTATTCTCAACGGCTGTCTTATTACTCTCCGCCGTCGCACTTACCTCAGTCTGTTCAACTGCCTTAGTCGTATCAGCTGCAGCAGTAGCCGCAGGTGTAACAACTATATTCTTGACCTCGTCCTTAACATCCTTAACGGATGTTCCTTCATCAACCATCAGTGAAAAACCTGCTGAAGGCAACGAACCCGACAAAGTAGCCGCATACGCGGGAATACAATCTGCGAGCATGCTTACTGCAGTTACACCCACCGCGATCCTTTTTGCAATTCTTTTTCTGCTGATTTTCATACACCCTGTGCCTGCCTGTCAACTGACTGTCACAATGCTGTAATATTAGATCTTCAGATCAAGCAGGACTTTGTGTCTCGTTATTTGTTACAAATCCTTAACAAATATACCACTATAATCCTGTTCTGTCAACCGCTAGATGTTGTAGATTATGTCAACTGTGCGGCTTTATACTGTATTATGTCAACATCATCAATCGAATTGTTAACAATTAAACACGGCGTGATCATCGATTTAGAGCATTCCGCCATCCATCGTAATGATCTGTCCCGTAAGATAAGCCGGAGCCGTAGCCAGCATATAAGCAAGTTCTGCAACCTCAGCCGGCTCACCGTATCTGCCTGCAGGAATCTGTAAAGTCAGTTCCTCTCTCTCCTGTGGACTTAAATGTCCGTTCATATCCGTATCTATCACACCGCAGGCTATGGCATTAACCTGGATATTGCTGGGCGACAGTTCCTTGGCAAGTGCTCTGGTAAAAGCGTTCACTCCACCTTTGGATGCGGAATAAGCTACTTCCATCGAAGCTCCGACATTCCCCCACATTGAAGAGATGTTGATTATCCTTCCCTCATGCATGTGAAGCATCCTCTTTACCGCCAGTCTGCACGTTAAGAATATGCTGTCAAGATTGGTCGACATAACTTTGTTCCAATCCTCGTAACTCATATCCTGCAACAGTCCAACATATGAGACTCCGGCGTTATTGATCAGAACGTCCACACCATCTATGTCATCGAAGATCCTGACTACCGACTCTTCATCTCCCATATCCGCCTTATAGCATCTTGCGGACACTTTATTGTTGATCTTCAGTTCCTCCGCGATCTGCTCCATTTTATCTATATTATTGATGCACGTCAGTACAAGATCATATCCGGCAGCAGCAAACCGTCTTGCGATCGCCTCACCTATGCCTCTTGACGCGCCCGTGATCATTGCCGTCCTGCTCATATCAACCTCCATGCGAAGCCTATCATGATTACAGATTATTTATATATTCCGAAGCCGAAGTAACCGCGCATGCTCCATCGGCAGCCGCCGTTACTATCTGTCTTAATGCTTTGGTCCTTACATCCCCTGCCGCATATATACCGGGAACGGATGTGGCACAGGTCTCATCTGCCACAATATATCCCTTCTCATCCATATCAAGAATGCCCTTAAGATACTCAGTCACCGGATGGGTCCCTACCGCGATAAAGACACCATCAATTTTAAGTTCCTTAGTCTCTCCTGTTTTTACATTATGAACCGCAAGACCTTCTACCGCATCGGATCCCTTAATGGAATCCGGAACCGTATCGTAAAGAATCTCTATATTCTCAGTTGACCTGACTATATCCGCAAGCTTCTTGGCTCCACGGAATTCATCTCTTCTGTGTATCAGATATACCTTGTTGCAGCCGCGCGATAAGAATATGGCATCTTCAAGCGCCACGTCTCCGCCTCCTATAACAGCCGTATCACGCTTACGGAAGAATGCTCCGTCACAGGTAGCGCAGTAAGACACACCCATGCCGGCAAGTTCCTCTTCCCCCGGTATCCCTAGATGATTATGAATGGCTCCGGTTGCTATGATGACAGTCCGGGTCTCTATTGTCTCACCGGCTGTGATCACGCGTTTATGTGTGCCCGCATCTTCAATGCCCGTAACCTGTGCTTCAAGAAAATCAACTCCGGCCGCCATGGCATGCTCATGCATCTTCGTCCCAAGTTCCATACCGCTTATTCCCGGCATTCCGGGGTAATTGTCAACATCATATGTCGTCAGCACCTGTCCGCCACCGATACCACTTTCTTCTATTATAAGTGTGTCAAGTCCGGCTCTCTTACCGTATATTCCCGCCGACAGTCCCGCAGGACCCGCTCCTATTATCACTATGTCTCTCATACCAGTCTCCTTATTCCTTTTTTCGATTCTATCATATCAATTTGATCCCTGTCACTATCCCTGAAGTATCGTAAGGATCTTCTTAAATACCATATCGTTGTTTCGTACCACGATGGCTATATTCTCTTTTGCCCTTGATAATCCGTGAAAAAGATTGCGAACTGACGAATAGGTATGCCCGGTATCCAAAGATTCCGGACGATCACCTTCGCACATGGTTCTTAAGCTTCGAAGATACCCTCTCTCATCATAGGTGAAGCTGTCGTCTATGAGCATCACCACTTTGGCAAATTCTCTGCAGGTGGCTTCGGCCACCTCTATCTTTTCATATCCTTCGATCGCCGTGTCTTTTTGAAGCAATGAATCCCATATGTATATGTAACCCTGTCGCAGATAATCCTCTATGATCATATCACTCTGTGCATCATCCGCAGCATATGCAACCGATACGGAATCATAATCCCGTCTGTGTATATCCGCAGTATTCATGAGTCTGCTTATAAAAGACGAAAGTTCACTGTTAAGTCTGATCCTGTTGGTAAGCTTATACCCGTTAAAGCCATTAAGTTTCTCTATAAGTTCGGATCCGTCTCTGTCACGTTCTTCATAAGCTATGGAATCCTCTCTGTCATAGGAGATGAGGACAGGAATCTTAAGACTGTCGGCTATAGACATGATATCGGCAAGATTCATCTCACTCAATCTGTGCCCCTCATCCACAAGTATGGCCGAATACTCTTCCTTAAGTTCGATACGACTATGCCTGTCGCAATAATAGAAGTCCACGCGTTTCAAGCGCTCGTCCAAATGTTCCAGTTCCTTCTCATGCGACCCGAAATGAAGAACACATACTTTTGAAGATGAAGACAGCTGCATGGCAATATCGTATAAGAGGATCGTCTTTCCGGTACCCGGAAGGCCGGTAAATCCGTGAACCACCACCTTATGACTGATGACTCCGCGTTTTTCCAATACATCCCTGAGTATGTTATTACGTATATCCCGCTGCTGCGACGTAAGGAAATAATCACCTCGTAAAAATCTTAGAGGATCGGTTAACGGCGATATCAGATATCTGTCCTCCCTGAACAGGTCCTCGATATTACCTTCATAGCAGTCATGCTGTTTATCAAGGACATCTGCAAGTTCCTTCCATGACGTATCTATAAGTCTGCCACCGCCGGAAAGTCTCACTAGTCTGTCTGCTTCACTTATATATGTATATGAATAGATCGGCCTGTCCAAAGTAGACAGATAGTATCTGTTCTGCTCAAGCTGCCTCTTGATAAGCTCATCCGAGACATTACCGCTCTTAAGTTCTATATTGACCACACAGTCTTCACTGATCCGCAAAAGATCGAATTCCTTGCCGAGCTTGGGCATGGTAAATGAATAAAAAAACTTAAGTGACGGTCCTTTTTCCATGACAATGCAAAGCTTATCGCTTAAGTTCCTAAGGCCCTTGGTCTCCCATTCCTTGATCTTAAGCAGACGGTTACGCGAAGACATCTGGCGTTCCAGCCTCGTCTGATCATGGTCATCTTCAATTCTTGTTAAGATATATATATTGATCGGTTTCATTATATAAGATCATTTTATACTCTTTTTCAGTTGCTTAAGTTCTTCCGTACTGAAAGTATAATCGGTGTTGCAGAAGTGACAGTTCATTGTGATCGGCTTGCCGTCGTCTATCATGGACTGCAACTCATCTTTTCCTATGCTTATGAGAGCCTTTTCGATCCTCTTCCTGTCGCAGTTGCAGTGATATCTTACCGGAATTGTTTCATTGAATTCCACATTGAAGCCATCTAACAAAGTATTAAGCATCTGTTCGGGGCTGAATCCCTTTGCCAGCATTCCCGTAACGGAATCCAATTTTCTTATATTCTCTTCCAATCCTGAAATAGTATCATCAGACGCAAAAGGCATAAGCTGTACTATGAAGCCTCCTGCCTGAGCGACAGTCGCATCATCTCTGTTCATCAGTACGCCCAAGCCTACACTCGAAGGAATCTGCTCCGAAGTAGCGAAATAGTATGTCAGATCCTCAGCTATCTCACCGGTCTGCAATACCACCTGACCGGCATACGGATCTTTAAGTCCCATATCTTTTATGACCGTGAGCACGCCACTGCCTATGGAACCGCCCACGTCAAGTTTGCCGGCCGGGCTTGGAGGCAGCATCACATCCGGATTGCCCACGAACCCCTTGACCTGTCCCATGCTGTCTGCCGTAACCATTATATTGCCTATCGGACCATCTCCGTTTATCTGGATCGTGAGAAGATCATCCTCACCCTTAAGCATCGTGCCCATCATCACGGCACCGGTAAGCGTTCTGCCCAAAGCCGCACATGCGACCGGACTTAAGTTATGCCTGCGTCTGGCCTCCTGTACCGTATCAAGAGTATATGCAGCAAATGCTCTTATATCTCCGCCTGCTGCCGTTGCTCTGACTATATAATCTCCGTTCATACCATTTTCCTTCTTCCCTTGGAGTATTTCCTATAAGTTCATTCGTAAAGTTTAACACTGCTGTCTGTAAGTATGTCTCCGTCGTAAGATAACTTAACGGAGAAAAAAGGCGAGGATTCAAGTAGCAGCTTAAGGAATATCCGATCTCCCTCCCAAAGTGCAAGATCCATCAGCTTGTCCTTGGGTATCCAGCTAAGTTCGCCTTCATTGCAATCTATGAGATCTCCATGAAACTTATCAGACGTAAAGACATATATGTACTCACACTCTCCAGCGCTTGGCGAGAATGTGATCACTCCACGCATGGTGTATTCATCAAGTGTAAGTCCTGTCTCTTCCGTCACTTCACGGCACACACACTCCTCAGGAGTCTCACCGGGCATGAACT
>JAEEGL011652701.1_pt1 | contig 11804 bp, 17 predicted proteins | sample 9134231 | NCBI WGS metagenome assembly JAEEGL01 (sample SAMN16246548, study PRJNA631951) | gut metagenome | biome: gut microbiome; feature: rumen; material: fiber-attached | host: Bos | place: Iran: Karaj | collected 2018-10 | reverse complement strand
GAAAAAAGTTGGCGAAATATTTGCAGGATTGAAAAAAAGGTTGTACCTTTGCACCCGCATTTGAGGAGATAACCCCAAGGTTTCGAACTCCAGGGTCCTTTTGGAAGGATGGGTGAGTGGCTGAAACCAGCAGTTTGCTAAACTGCCGTACGGGTTCCCGTACCGGGGGTTCGAATCCCCCTCCTTCCGCAGCCGAGGGGATTTCTCCGAGAAAGCACCATGATGGTCGATTCATCTAATGGTTAGGATACAAGATTCTCAATCTTGGCATAGGGGTTCGATTCCCCTATCGACTACTTAAAAGCCCGTATTTACGGGCTTTTTCGTGTTTTTACGCACACTTTTACGCACACTTTTCGCCAGAAACATCCTCTACCCTGACTTTTGAGTCTGATATTCCCTTTTACAAATAAGCAATTTAGTTTATTTAACTTTCGGTTTCTCAGATTTTGATACTTTTCTGGTTTTAGCCATTCCTTGCAAATTTAATGATGCCGATAATTATACGGCAAAGATAATGATATCTGTGCGTAAAAGTGTGCGTAAATCTAAAATTGGATAGGATTTTACCTCATTATCACAGATGTAGCCCTCTGGCTTCCTCTCTGATGATTCCCTCGGCGATACCGTTCAGCTCTTTGAGGGTGTCAGTCTTCCACTTCTCAGGCTTGCGGGCGACATCAGGCTCATTTATGACATCCTCATAGAGGTGTCTGAACAGTTCAGAGGGGATGACATCGGAGAATATTCCAGCATAATAGCCCAGGTCAATACGTTGATTTTGCGAGAAGGATCGTTGCCAAGGGCTGGTAATACGTTCGCGAATGGCCTGCTTGGCTTTAATCTCTGCCGTCTGCAAATCATGGCTTTGGTAATACTTGGGTGGTAATTCATCTTCATCACAATGACAAGCTCCGCTCTTATTATAGCGCACTATTTTCAGGTCGTTGATGTTCCTTTGTTCGGAATTGAATCTGGAACAGCCTTTTTCAAAGTATTCCTTATCAAGCTCACAGCCCACATAGTCAAAGCCCAACCGGTATGCGGCAATGCGGCTTGACTGGCTACCCATCATTGGATCGAAGATACGGTCGCCCTTCTTGGCGTAGTTATTCAGCAACCATTCATACAGGATGACGGGCTTCTGGGTAGGATGGATGCGCTTTTCGTTGAGGGCCTTGTTGCCCTGTTGCATGGCGGCTTGACGAATGTCACGACCACAGTACTTTCCCTGAAACATTCCGTTCCACATGTAATGTACAAGGTCGGTACGCTTATTGAAGGACTGATAGGCAATCTCACAGTCATACTGGTCGCTGTTGCCATTGATTTTGTCCCAGACAATCATACCACCCTGCAGACCGAAATAATTAGCTCCCCAGATGATTTGGTTCTTACTCACACGTCGCAGTTCATCAAAGAACTCCTGTGAAGGAATAGCATTATCCCAGTCTTTCTTACCGAAGTCGGTTACAGATGCTGACATTATGGAACCATTCTTCTGAAGGATATTACTCGGCTTCTTCGACGGTCTGCTGGCACCGATACCATAGGGAGGATCGGCGATGGCGAGGTCGAAGTAGTTGTCTGGAAGTTTTCTCATATACTCCAGACAGTCGCAGTTATATGCCTTACTCAGAATTGACGGCTGTTCCATTATCAAAATTTTGGTTCAAAGTTACATCTTCATGTAGTGTGAACCAAACCTATCACCAACTTTCTCTTGATTTAACAAATTCAAGACCCTAAGAGGGATAAAACGGCAGATTTGTAGCATCAAGAGACGGAAACAGCCCTCCGTCACGCCTCACCCGTCGCCTCCCGACTCCCAAAATAGTCCAAACCACCAAAAAGAAAAAAAAGAGCGAAGCGTTAGTCCCTATTCTTTTTAAGTCTTTTAAGGTCTAAAACTAAATAAACGCGCACGCCCGCGTACCTTATAATGCACAGCGACTTTCCGCGAAAATTTTGCGCACAAAACACGACTTTCCGCGAAAATTTTGCGCAAGAAATCGACTTTTCGCGAAAATTTTGCGCAGGAAAATGACCTCACTATAGCTTGCTATAGTGCTCAAAATAGTTTCCGCGAAAATTAAGCGCAATGATTTTGGAACTTGCAAAACACACTATACATAGTATAGTGTGAAATCGACTTTCCGCGAAAATTTTGCGCAACGATTAACAATTGAAGGATATTTTAACACAATTTCCGCGAAAATTTTGCGCACGTACCTTTTCTTGACAAAAATGAAAAATACACTATAGCAAGCTATAGTGTAAAACTGAAATTGCGATTTTTCTTCTTATTTGTATTTCAAACCTGCATCGACGATGATTTTCTTCAATCTCTCTATTTCTTCTTTAGATGATTGAAGATCTTGTTTTAGATGATCATTCTCAATCGTCAGATCCTTTATGCAGGAAACCAAATATGCCATATGGTTATTATCCTGCGTTTCAACATCTGGTATTTCTTCCTTGAAATAGAAATCCTGAAAGAAATTATAGTCCAGAATACGACTGATAACGGCAAGTTTATCAGTATTAATGGAAGTCTTTCTGATAATCTTCGTTATTTCTGGTTGTTTTACTCCAAGATGACCAGCAAATTCCACCTGAGTCATTTTGATGGCATTAAGACGATTATCAATTAACCGACCTATACATTCGGGTGATTCGACCGTAACAGTAATATCCTGTTCCATTTCAGGTTCTTCAGTCCATAGTGCAAAGAAATTATGGGATAAGGATTGGCAGATTTCAACCAACTTATCGGTTTCCATACTTTTTCTCTTCAGAAGCCGATTTAAATTGGCCGGATCCATTTTTATGAACCTCGCCAGTTCTGCCTTGGAAACATTGTTTTTATCAATATAGTCCAAAATAATATTTCCAATATGAATATCTGGAACAGTTGTTAAATTCATTCCAAAACAATTAAATATTCTTAATATTACAACAGTTTTACCTAATTAATTTGCTTAGACAAGTCTATTTGATTATATTTGCAGTCGATTAGGTTTAATACCAATCAGAATATAGTCATTTAGACATTAATCTCGCCGCAAAGATAATAAAAAAAATAATTATAAACAAGAAAAAACAAAAGAAATATGCCAAACAAACTCTTTCAAATTACTGATGACACTCCAATCGCCATGTTGACCGTAGGCCAACTCAGGAGTGTTCTTGACAGTTCTATAAGGGAAAGGATCGAAAAGCCAGTTGAGACTGATACATCCACCCAAAAGCGATATGTACACGGAGTGAGTGGCATAAAGCAACTCTTTAATGTAAGCTATCCTACAGCCCATAAGTTGAAGGAAACCATTCTGAAGCCAGCAGTTAAGCAGCAAGGTCGAGTTATTGTAGTTGATGCCGATCTCGCCATGAAATTATTTGCCGAGCATGAACATGTCAAAAGTATAAAAGATTTCCAGCCATCAACTACATAAAAAGACAATACCGGACGGGCTGTACCGCCTTATGGTGAGGGCCGCGCCACTCGCCAAGATGCTTAAAAGCGTCACACAGCATTGCTCTTATCCGACCGCCTACAATAAATAATAAATAATATATAATATGGATTATTCATCAGTAAAGAAGATTCCCTTCAAGGGATATGTAAGAGCATACGAGACAACAGTTAAAAAGTTGGTTACCGACCCCGACACTGGAAGGGAGGTGATCAAGGAAGAGAAGATTATCCAGTTCGGCGAGTTTGTCGAGGATAAGAAGAAACTTCCTAATTATCACGAATATGCAGTGTCCTCATCTAAGCATATCGGCATCGTAAAGGTTACTATAGAACCAGATAAAGAATAAACCATATGGACGTAGCAAAGAAGAACGGAGAACTTGCCCTTGCCTGTGAGTTTCTTGGGGCATTAGGATTGTCAGTCGTTGAGTCGATTGACAGTACACGCACGAAACTTATCCTTAAATTCTACGAGACGTTTAAGGACAGGAAGGACGAACTACGCAAAGCGTTTGAGCGTCCTATGGGTGAAGTGAACGAACTTCTAACCGTAAGGATCTCCGAGGATGAGTTGGGTTTTGACCGTAGACATCCTAACGACACGAAGGATTACATTAACTGGTTTAGAAGGAATCCCCTACTTCTGGAGAAATACTACAGCAAGGAGAATCCCAAACCCGAGAACTTTATTCCTCTGGTTAAGCGATCTGTATATGTAAAGGATCCTAACGGAGGGAAAGGATATCATGAGGTCACTTATAATGACATCTGGCTTTATTATATCTTCCCAGAGAAGAACTTCGCCCTTCTCGACATGGATCTACGCGAGAAAATAGCCCAGGAGAGTACATATGCTGCCCTTATCTATGAGGAAGCCTGCAATTACAAGTTCCGCTTCGACTCAGAAAGGAAATGTTTCGACATGGACGAAAACAAATTGAGGATGAAGTTCGGATTAGACCGATATACACGTAAGAACGAGTTGGAAAATGAAGACGACAAATACGAGTTTGTCTCTAAGGGATATACAAGGTCGAGAGACATATATAACAAAATCCTCAAGGAGAAAGTCGAGAACGTTCTCAAGGACTTCTATATAAGGAAGGAATTACCTTTTTTTATTGAGATAGAAAAAGTTGAGCCGCGTAAGTCGAAGAGAAGTTATGAGAGGTCAAATATCATTGGCAGGCCCAAGAGTTCCAGAATACCCAAGTATCGTTTTTGGGTGAGATTCATTGAAATACAAGAAGCAGAGGCTATTGAGATAAAGGAAAGCCCATCGGTATCTTGCTTTGATATTAATAACGAGCTTCATCTTCTCAGAATCACCCTTGCAGAAATGCTTCGTGTCAATGGTGTTGATGACGATGCAGCAACGGAGTTCGCTCAGAAAATTGCTGATGAAGTCAGAGAACGGTCAGCGAAAGAGCCGGATCTGTCGTATAAGGCACGTAAGAAACTGGAAGAACTGCCTGCACACTATGAAGGCAAGAAGGTCTTTGATGCCTTCAAGCTTATAAAGAAAGTCTTATGGGATTTCCGTGGACTTGGCGAGGAGCCGATAGAATCTGATTCACTCCCTAATGATTCGAAGGCTGAGGATAATCCCTGGCCGTCAGACATTGAAGGCCAGATAAGCATACTCCATAATAAACCTCAGAAGGTTTATAAGTTAATGGAATATTTCAATATTTCAAAAGAGTACTTCGAGAGAGTCCTGGAAGACTTCAAATTTAGACTTTGCAGACCCGACAAAACAGGAAAGAAGTCTATGCAGACTGAAGATGAAGCCTGGGAGTACCTAAGGAACTGGCTAAGAAGGTCTTCAATGAATTATGACAACGAACAAACAAATAACATATATAATCATGAAACAGCAAACTCAAATAACGAGGACAGGAGAAATTCGGAATGTCACAATGCTGCGATCGGAGCGATTAACAGGAAACTTGCACGGGCAGAACTCCGTCGAAAGATGGAAGGATCTGACCAGAGCGGATTTTTTGGTGATGTTTAATGCTGATAAGCAGATAGATATTTGCAGGAACCCCGCTGACTGTTGGTTCGGGCGCTATCCAACCCTCAGTCAGGTGGATATGATTTATGGTCTCGACACCGCAGAAATGTGGCTAACCGCCCAGCTCAATAACCTAATGGAGTATTGCGGATGTAAAGTCAAGCTGAATGAATTGCAACTTGACGAGCTATCAGCTATTATATATAGTAGTTTTGGTTATCTCCGGATATCAGAGATAATGTATTTCTTTTGGAATTTCAAGGCTGGAAAATTCGAGAAATTTTATGGTGCAATGGATCCTATAAAGATAATGGAATCTCTGGAGGCATTTGTTGATAATATGAGAGCACCTGCATACGATGTTGAGGAGAGAAGAATTCAGAAAGAGTATGAGGATTCTTGTCGTTCATTCTCGATTACCGAGAAAGAATACTTGGAAGGAAAGGGTGTTTCATGCACCGAAAGTATGTTAGACAAGATAGGCAAAATAGAACCAACAAAATCTCACAAGACATATGAAGATAATAACAAAGAGGTCTTAGACTCAGCATTAGCTCTTGTAAATAACCGATATGGTTATACAATAGAGATCCTTTCCATCTTCTGCAAGGCTTGGGAAAAGGCTCATGGCATCACTCCTGCAGAGTATGTTAGAATCCACGGAAAATAAATGGAAAAGTATATATGGGGCAGAATAATTATAAAAAGAACGAAGTCTCTAATACCTATGGTCATATCCAGCCACAGGCAATAGAGGTCGAGAAAGCCGTCCTCGGCGCTCAGATGATAGACAGAGACGCGCCATCCTCGATCAGTGGAATAGTAAGGCCAACTACTTACTACGAGCCACGTCATCAAATGATTCAAGAGGCCATAGACTGGCTCCTTGACAATGGGAAACCCATTGACGTCTTAACTGTTACGGAGCGTCTTTCCCGTATGGGTAAGCTCGAAGAGGTCGGTGGTCCCGGATATATTGCAGAATTGTCAGCGCGAGTAGCATCTTCTGCAAATATTGTGTATCATTCTGGCATCCTTGCAACCAAAAGCCTCGCCAGACAACTTATTAAGTTTTCAGACAGGTTAAATTCTCGTGGATTTGACGAAACGGAAGATCCGTATTTGTTAATTGAAGAAGCTCAGAACATCCTCTTTGAGATTGTAATAAAGAACACAGTTTCCACCTATAAGCCATTCAATGAGAATGTTGCTGATACTCTCGCGGCAATAAGGGCTGCTTCCGAATCGCCTGACGGAATAACTGGAATCCGCTCCTTCCGGTCACTTGATAAGACAATTCACGGCTGGCAGAAAGGAGATCTGGTAATCGTTGCAGCCCGTCCATCCATGGGAAAGACATCGTTTGCCCTTTCTCTCGCTAAGATTATTTCCATCGACAATCAAATACCTTCAGGTTTTCTCTCGCTGGAAATGAATAGGATTGACCTTACGAAGAGGTTAATAGCCAATTTGTGTGAAGTGGACGGTTCAAATCTGCAAACGGGAAGGTTATTGTCGTCAGAATGGGACAGGATTTATGAAAGAGGAGATTATTTAATGAACGCTCCTTTGTTTATTGATGACACACCAGGAATGACCTTGAATGATATTCGCAATAATGCCAAGCGCATGAAACGCGAACATGATGTGAAGATTATCTTCATAGATTATCTCCAACTTATTCACTATACTGGCAGGCGATTCGCTTCAAGACAGGAAGAGGTCAGCGCAATTTCAAGATCATTAAAGACGCTGGCGGCAGAGCTTAACATCCCCATCATTGCACTGAGCCAACTTAACCGAAGCGTAGAGAACCGTTCTGGACTCGAAGGGAAACGCCCACTCTTATCAGATCTCAGAGAGTCTGGAGCCATTGAGCAGGATGCCGATATGGTCATCTTTGTACACCGTCCTGAGTACTATCATATCTATCAAGATGATTTTGGTAACTCTCTTGTCGGCAAGGCAGAAATCATCATTGCAAAGCATCGTAAAGGTAGCACTCCGATTGTTACTATGACATTCAAAGGAGAATACTCACGATTTGATGATTAATCAGATAGGTTAAATAAAATAATGGCATTGCTGTATAAATAACAAATAATAAATATTATATAATATGAAACAAACAATTTTAAGTATTATAATTATGAAAAGAAAAGTTATGAACGAATTGAAAGAGTTGTATCAAAATTGTCCGGACACAATGTATCTTATTAAGGTCATTGTAGCGAGTAGTTTATTTAGTGCTTTCTTGGTATTAGCCCCACATGAGGTTGTTATACCGGTTGTGTTGATTGCTGCGATTGCGGCAATAATTGCTCTTATTATTTGGAGTTTCCAGCAGAAACGCCACATGTATGATAGAGATAAGCCTTATGGACATCAAATTAAGGAGGAATAGAATTATGATTAAGAACAACATGTTTTATGGTGACCCGACTATCAAGGAGTATCGGGGCATGGATATTCGGGAGATAATCCGTGAGTATCTACTGACGAAAGGCACCTGGACGAGGCCTGGCTATAAGAAAGAGCCTCCGAAGCCTACCCACAAGGAGGTACACCCCAAAGACCTTGTATCATCAGGTCTGTTCGTTTATGGGCTGAAGGATAACCCGACAAACAAGCGGGCTATCGAATACTACTGTGAGCGATGGGGACATATCCATCAGATAATCGACGAGCACGGGATCATTCAGATTCCTGCAGATCTATGGGAAGAGTGTGATAAGTACAACGAGGAACATACCAACGGTAGTGACCGTAAACCAAGGAATGACTAACAATACGTTGTACAAAACTATCCACTATACCGTCCGTTCGGACAGCAGCCGCACGCCGTGTCCTTACGGCATGATGGCTACCTGTCATAACTCTGGCATCAAGCGGCCTCGCAAGGTACATGTCGGCTCGTGGTTGGAGCGCGACTGCCCATTCTTCGTCGAGGATAAAGGCCTGCGTAATGGTATGCTATGTAACTACATGGACACAGACTTCAAGGTTTACAATTCAAGGTAAAATAAATAAAGACTCGAATCATAAAAAATATGAAGCAGATTCTTATAATTATGCTCGGCGTTTTGACAATTGTCATGTCGGCAGTCATACTAATTGGATGTCGTAAAGAACCGCAAGTACACACATATCGTGTCATTACCAACAACAATGACACGTTACAGGTAGTTGCCAGAAACTTCAGAACGACCGGGGCCGGTAACACATATTTCTTCGGCAAAGACGAGATGCAGTTTGTTGCAGACACCAAGCAAATAGTTATTATAAAATAAAAAAATGAGATTATGAACCACATCATCACATTTGCCAATCAGAAGGGAGGCGTGGGTAAGTCCACCCTCGCCATTCTCTTCGCCAACTACCTGTGCTGGAAGAAGATGAATGTATGTATCATCGACACAGATCTCCAGCAGACCATTGCGCAGATGCGCAAAAGTGATCTGGACTTCTACGCCTGCGAGGCTCCGTATAGCGTCCAGGGCTTCCCTGTGTCCGATGTTGATACTATGCGGCAGCTGATGGAGAACGCACGGAAGTTCGACGGCTGCGTCCTGATTGACGCACCGGGTAATCTGAGCCAGGACGGTTTGATTCCCATCCTGTCCGAGACAGACTTCATTGTATGCCCTTACAGGTATGACAAGGCCACAACTGCTTCTACCAGCACCTTTGTGAAGACTATTCTTCGCATGATGAGAGAGATTCGAGGAATGAAGCCCCAGTTGCTGTTTGCACCAAACAACATCTACCGTAAAGGTAATATGGAGGAAAAGAAGGTCTGGAAGCAGTTTGCGGAAACCTTTGAGATGATTGGAACGGTACTCCCGACGGTGCAAACCAGAGCAGATCTGGAGCGCATTGATACTATTGACATAAACTCCTCTCAAAGGGATATTGTTCAGGAAACCTTCGATTATATCATTAAGATTATCATTGATAGCGAACTATAAAGGAGGAATAATATGACAGACAAAGAAAAAATCAGAGCCGAGATTGAAAGGCTGAAAGAGAGTGGTTGTGCATCGCCTATAGTAATATGCGATACACTTCTTGCTTTCATTGACTCCATGCAAGAAGAGCCTGTAAGCGATAACTTGGAGGCTGAGATTGAAGACTACATGAATAGAAATTTCAGTGAAGGGAGTGATGGTTGTCTGATTTCTGATAATAACAAGGTTTTGGGTGGTGTTACCTATTTGGATATTTCCTATATTGCCCGCCACTTTACTAACTGGCAGAAGCACCAGATTATGAAGGATGCTATTGATGCTTTTATCTATAAAGGAGGTATAAGATTAAAGGAATGGCCTTTGCCGGAAAAATGTGGTAAACATTTGAATCCTGTTAAAGTGATAATCATTAAAGAGGATAAGGTATGACAGATCAGATGAAGCAGGCCCGTGATGAGAAGGCCAAGACTTACGCTTACAACAATGCCATATACATCGATAAGGCGATGTTAAACAAGGAAGGATATCAGTACCTCGAAGAGAAGCCTGCAAAGGACTTCAAAGAGGGAACCGACTGGTACCGCAACAACGTGTGGCATCCTGTCAGTCAGAAACCGGGAATCGGAAAGATTGCAGTTAGCGATAGAGATAATAATATCCAGACAATAAACATCAGCAGAGATCTTGACGATGATCGTTGGAGGGTAATTGTATATAATCGCCCGCAGTGTATCAACAGGTGGGCATATGCTGCTGATCTGCTGCCAGATACCGAGAATCCCGGAGATAAAACATGAGTGTAGGTTTAATCTAAATAAATAAAATATGGCCGAGAAGAAAGTAAACTATGGAGTCCAAGGTATTGAGGACTTAGTATCTGACCTGAACAACAGTAAGGATCAGACTGGAGAAGGACAGAAGGGAGCCATTGCCATTCCTTCAAGGAAGGCAGCTGGTCGCCCTGTAACCCGGAAGAAGGGAACCGCCCGCACCAGCATAACCCTTGATCCAGAGGTCATGGGCAAGCTGCGCTATCTGGCTCTTAATACTGGCCGTCAGCTCAATGGAATCATTGAAGAGTCCCTGGTCAAGTATTTCGAGAACTACGAGAAGAAGTACGGAGAGCTGACCGTGCCTGAAATCTATCGTAATCCTTAACAAATAATAATATGATCAAGACAATAGTTTTAACGGTAATAATGATTTTGACAGGTATTTTCTCCATCTGCACAGCTTTCATGGAGAAGCCTAACTATTGTGAAAGAGATGAAGAGAACTGACTACAAGTAGACAATATATTATAAAAAAATTAATTAAAAAAATATTAGTATGGAAAAATATTATGATAGTAGAAAGGTTGTAAGAAACATGATTTCAACCGGCACGTTGGTGTTTATCATCTCATTTTTGATAAGCCTGCGAGGTTATTCAGAAGCCCTATGTACAGCACTTAACCTAATAGGTTTTATAATGTACGGTATTGCTGTTTTTTGCATATTGTTTGATGAATAGATATTGTTTAATAAATAATATATAATAAAAACTATGGCAGTACTAAAGAATTATGACAAAAAAGTCAGACTGGCAGTAATTGTTTGCTCCCTTTTTCTGACTGTATGTGTTATCATCAGCGGCGGTTCTATTTTACTTGCGAACCGTATAGAAAATGATGCCAAAAAGGAGGTATATACCTTGAACGGTACGGTCCCTATCCTTATTCATGGCGAGGCAGTAGATGAGACATTTGACGTGGAAGCAAAAAGTCATGTAGAGCTGTTCCACCACCTCTTTTTTACCCTTGTTCCTGATGATAAGTATATTGACTATACAATTAAGAAAGCTATGTATCTGGTGGACGAGACAGGTCTTGCCCAGTACAATGCCTTGAAAGAGAAGGGGTTCTATATTAATATTATAGGCACGAACAGTGTGTTCAGTATTTTTTGCGACTCCCTTTTATTTGATAAAAGTACGACGGAATGGACCTATTACGGCAGGCAGAGGATCGAGCGTCGCACGAATATCTTGATCCGCCAGATTGTCACTACTGGCAAACTAAAACGTGTACCTCGCACAGAGAACAACCCGCACGGTTTCATGATAACGAACTGGCGAACCGTGATCAACAAGGACATAGAACAGCGTCAAAAAAGCACAAATATATAACAAATAATAAATATTATATAATATGGAAAAGCAGGTAAACAAAGAACAGATGCTTGAGGACATCCTGAAGGAGTTCTCTGCACAAGGAGAGTTGGTTAATGGCTTGGGCGATGCACTACAGAATATCGCCCTTGCAGGTCATTTTGATGAGCAAGGCCAATGGCAGGAGCCGGAG
>JAEEGL010496539.1_pt1 | contig 11804 bp, 7 predicted proteins | sample 9134231 | NCBI WGS metagenome assembly JAEEGL01 (sample SAMN16246548, study PRJNA631951) | gut metagenome | biome: gut microbiome; feature: rumen; material: fiber-attached | host: Bos | place: Iran: Karaj | collected 2018-10 | reverse complement strand
GTTACTGTTAAGGCCTGGGAGTAGTTGGAGCTCGTAACGCCAGTTGCCATAGTTTCCCCAGAGACTGATGCCGGTTTCGTGCCAAGTGCAGGGCATGATGGTGTTTTCACCTTCGGGACGGTAGACGGTGAAAAAGTGGTCGGGGGTGTGGTTGTTGTTGGTCATGCCCACAGGCACAACGATGTGCCCCATGCGGAGGTTGAGGGATTTGGAGAAACTTTTCTGAACCCAGAACTGCTCCAATGCTACCTCGCCACCGCGTTCAATTTCTTGCTCGAATTCGCCAGTTTCTTCAGTCTCTTTCTCGACGGCTGCTTCGGTGCCGCCGTGTTCAAACTCGATTTCGGTGCCGACAGACCATCCGTGGCCGAAGTCGTAGCCGAGCATAATCACGGCATGAGGGATGTCGACACGACCGTGTCCCTTATTTTGGGTATAGCGGTCGCTGTGGGAATAGCGAAAAACGTTGTCGCTATAAAAATTGTAGTTGTAAACGGCTTCGCCATACCCACCAATGGTGAGTCGCGGAGCTTTTGAAATACTGTCTTGCTGAGCCGATGCAGCTGTTGGAATGTAAAACAGCAACATCGTGGTACATAGTAATTTACAAAAGAATTTGTGCATGGTGTGTTTATTTTCTTTTCGAGAGCAAAGATAGTTGATTCCACAGAAGGTGGGAATACCTAATTTTGGGTATTTTTTTGACCGGAGGGATAGAGGGAAATGCAGTATGTCGAAAAAAAATCGTAATTTTGCACCACTTGTCCAGGACGTGTCAAGTTGTTAGTAAATAGCTATAATCAACCTAAAAATAAGACAATAATATCGATATGAAGAAGCACATTCTTTTAGCAGTAATGGTAAGTATGCTGTGCGGAGCCGTAATCGCGCAGAAAGACCGGGAACCCGAAACCGATCCCGTTATCCTGAATCGAATAGACCAATGGCAAGACTTGAAGTTTGGATTTATGATGCATTGGGGGATGTATGCCCAATGGGGCGTGGTGGAATCGTGGAGCATTTGCTCAGAGCCGTGGATAGACCGCAAGGGAATGCCATACGTGGAGTACAAGCAGCTTTATCAAGAACTAAACAAAACGTTCAATCCCACGAGTTTTGACGCTGTGGCCATGGCAGAGGCTGCAAAGAAAGCTGGGATGAAATATATGGTGTTCACTACGAAGCACCATGACGGATTCTGTATGTTCCGCAGTGCGGAGAGCGATTATGGAGTGGCGGGGCCGGAATGCCCCTACAGCAGGACACCTCAACCCGACATAACGCTTGACCTTGTGAACGCCTTCCGTGCCCAAGGGATGTGGATAGGTTTCTATTTCTCAAAACCAGACTGGCACCACAAAGATTACTGGGCTCCCGAATGGGCTACGCCTGACCGCAATGTGAACTATGACATATCCGAGCATCCTTCGCGTTGGGAGAATTTTAAACGTTTTACGCATAACCAGATTAGGGAACTGACCCATAACTACGGAGATATAGACATACTATGGCTTGACGGGGGATGGGTGAGACCGGAATGGAGTATCAACGACGAAACACGGCCCTGGCTGGGTTGCAGCCAAAGGGTGCAGGATATTGACATGGAGACGTTGGCCTCGATAGCGCGGGGCGACAATCCAGACTTGATAATTGTGGATCGTTCGGTGGGAGGCCGTTATGAGAATTACCGTACGCCCGAGAAACAGGTGCCCGACACGTTGCTGCCTTACCCTTGGGAGACTTGCATGACGATGGGTGACAGTTGGTCGTATGTACCGGGAGACCATTATAAAAGTACTACGCAACTGATTCACATGTTGGCCGATGTGGTGGCCAAGGGCGGTAACCTGTTACTGAATGTTGGGCCTGACGCACAGGGCAAGTTGCCGACTGAAGCTTTGGAGCGCATGGAGCAGATTGGGGGATGGTTGGAGTGCAACGGCGAGGCTATATATGGTACGCGTCCGTTGTATCCATACTGCAAAGACAATGTGCGATATACGCAGAGTAAAGACGGCAAGCACAGATATGCTATCTGTTTGATAGACGGAAAGACAACGCATGTTACATTTGAGATTCCGTTCAAGGTGAAGAAGGTGAAGTGCATTGCTCCCCGCAACAAGCGGACGGTGAAATGCACTGCTACGGAGACGGGTACGATGGTGGATATTACCGCTGCCGCTCCGCAAATGTATGCATTGACGGTGGAATTCTGAATTCGTTTAGTCGCTTAATCGCTTAATCGGTTAATCGGGAGTCAAGGACTAACACGTTAACACATTTGTTGAGGGGTCATAAGACTGTTATTTGTAATAGAGAATGCTTAGGTTGTCCTCCTGGAGGTAGCGTTGCGCTGCTTCCTGTAAGTCGGCGGGGGTTAGGGCGAGGATGTCGCGTTCCATTTCTTCAAGGGTGTCGGCACGTCCATAGTTGAGACATGCTTTGCCGATGCTCTGCATTTCGTTGAGACTGGAGTCGTTGGTGATAGCCATCTGCCCGATAAGCTGAGTTTGGGCCGCTTTGAGATGCTGAGGGGATAGGGGTTGTTCGCGTAGGTGCCGCAGTTCGTTGAGGATGAGTTCGGTGCTGCGTTCGGCGGCATCGCTGTCGACGCCTGCATAAATGTAGAAGAGACCAGAGTCGGTGAAGGGGACGTATTGTGATTCGATGGAATAGCAGAAGCCTTCGCGTTCGCGCACGGCGACGTTAAGGCGTGAGTTCATGGCAGGACCACCGATGATGTTGTTGAGAAAGGTGAAGGCCGTTTTGTCGTTGTCGAAAAGGGTGGGGGCTGGACCGCCGGCGAGTAGATGAACCTGATGGGTGTGCTTGTGGCGAGTGACGTTGAACACGTTGGCGGTTGAGGTGATTTGGGGTTGGGTTAATAGGTGGGTGTCGGAGACAGGAGCGGGCAGGTTGGTGCAGGCGAATTCGAAATGTTTTTCGCAGAAATGGACGAGACGTTTGAAATCGACGTTGCCTACCACGCTGATGACCATACGGTCGGGGGTATAGTGGGCAGTCATGAAGGCTTTGAGCATCTCGGGTGTGAAACGGCGGACATTTTTCTTGTTGCCCAGAATATTGTGTGCCAAGGGATGGTTGCCGAAGTAGAGTTCTTCGAATTCGTCGAAGATTAGTTCGGAGGGGCTGTCGCGGTAGAGGTTGATTTCTTCGATTACCACATCTTTTTCTTTCTCAATTTCGTGGGCTGGGAAGGTGGAATGGAACAGGATGTCGGCGAAGAGTTCGAGGCAGCGTTCCAGATGTTCGGTGAGCGCGGAGGCGTAGACGCAGGTTTCCTCCTTGGTGGTGAAGGCGTCGAGTTCGCCGCCTACGCCGTCGATGCGGTTGCGGATGTGGTAAGAACGGCGGTGTTCGGTGCCTTTGAACATAGAATGTTCGATGAAGTGGGCAATGCCCTCTTCGGATGGTAGTTCATGGCGGGAGCCGACGTTGATGTAAACGCCTGCGTGGGTGACAATAGAGTCGTTGTGGCGGAAGATTATGCGGATTCCGTTATTCAGTGTGTGGTATTGGTACATGTTTTTTGAGGATGAGGGGATGGGGTGTGAGAAGGGGAGGTGTGGAAGGCCAGGAGGGTGAGGCCAAGAGCCACGAAAGTTATGCCGGCAAGGGTTTCGAGGGTGTCTTCGCTGGTGAAAGAGATAAGAATGATGCAGAGGACGGCAGTGAAGAGGGGATTGATGCAAAGGTGTCCGCGGCGGATGGCTCTGAAGAATGAAAAGACAATGAGCAGGAATCCCAGCAGACCGAAGGCGAGAAGGAAGTTGAGATACTGGTTGTGTGTGTGCATGCCGTTGTTTGCCAAGGGGGAGTCGGAAGCCTCAAGTTGTTGGTGGAGGGCTTCGACGGCATCGCCGGTGCCAACTCCGAAGAGGGGATGTTGCAGGAATGCACGCCATGCGTGTTGCCACAATTCGAAGCGTTGCAACAGAGAGAAGTTGCTCACATTGTGGAAGCAGCGATAGTTTTCAAACTCGTAGAAAAGGACGTAGAAAAGTTTTCGCGGCCCAGGTTGCAGGTAGACAGGATTAGCAATACCTTTCTCTATGGCATAGATGTCGTTGGGCTGGAGGTGCGTCATGCCGAGGCTGTCTTTGGTGAGACCCATGGCACCGAGGTAGCGCAGTAGGGCAGGGTAGATGGTGTAGCCGGTGGAGGTGAGAGAGTCGAAGGGGTAGTCGCTTAACTTGTTCCATTCCTGGCGCATTTCTTTTTCACAGACATAAAGGTGAACGTAGTTGCCGTTTTCTATCAAGTTGTCGGAAAGGTGGAGATAGGGGTTGCCGTTGACTGTACAGGCGGGTGGAGTCTGGGTGGAGAGTGGACGGAGGTGGTAGTAGTCGTAGCTGTAGCAAATTGCAAGGACAGTGGTTGCAGCGATGATTGCACCCACCGAAAGGGCTGCGATATTAAACAGACGTTTCGTCATTCGGTGACGGTAGGCGAAGAGAAGTACCACGACCGTAATTCCCAGAATGATGTATGCAGTGTAGGCGTGAAGCAAGAAAAGGAATGCTATAAACCATAGACTAACAATGGATGCCGTAATAATGATGCCCGGCCGACGAAGTTTGAAGGCCGCATAGGCGATGATGAACAGCGTGAGGCAGACGTTGAGTCCGAACCGGATATGTGAAATATGTGGGACGATGTTGCGGTAGGGCAGATCGGGGATGGTGAGGTAACGCACCAGTCCGATGACTGAGACCACGAAAACTGTGGCGCAGTAGGCAGCGGCAACGGCTGTGCGTTCGCGCGGCTTCAAAGGAGGAGTGGTGAGGACAACTAGCGGGATGACCAGTAGGGGAAGCTTTTTCTGCATGTCGAACAGGGCATATTCCATGTTCTGGGTTATGAGGAGCCCAAGTACGTGGACTAAAGCAAGGATAAGGAAAGCTTGGAGCAGGTGCGATTGTTTCAGCGCGGAGGCTTTTTCTTTCCAATTCCATTCAACAACCCAATTGGCCAGCAGTAATACCCAACAAAGATTGGTGAGAAATACCGAGGTGGTCATGCTGACAACCAGCCCTATAAGCAGGGTCAGATAGATGTATCTATGAACAGTAGTGCGGATTGTGTGCGTTGTTTTAAAGTGTGGTTGTAAGAAAAGTGAGTGGTTTTGCGAGAGTTATTTGTTTAGGATGCGGGAGTATTCTGCCGGTGAGGAGAGAATCTCGATAGCCTTCTTCACATCGGGATCCTGTGTGAGAGCGGCTTCGATGCAACCGCTGCGGTAGTAATAATGCAGCAAAATGGCATCTTTCAGCAATCCGCTTATCTCCTCGCGGTTGCGTACAAGGTCTTGTTGTTTAGCGTCTTTATAAGTCTTTTCCAGCTGGTCTATTTGTTGTTTCAGGTTATCCATGTAGTTCTCTTCTTCGGCAACCTTGCGGAGGTCGTTGATGAAGTTTTCGGTGTAGGTAGTATATTCGTATGTCTTGTCGGACAAGTAGTTGATGAAGTCTTGGTAAATCTCGTCGGTTATGGTGAATTGCGAAGGGGAGGGGATGGATTCGTGTTCGCGGCTGAATTTCATGGCGTAGTTGAAGAAGTGGAACCGGTTGTAAAGTGCTACGGCAAGGAGCGAGGAAGTAGGATGTTCCACCTCGATGTCGGGCTCGATGCCGAAACCGTCGTATACTGTGCGGCCGTTGAGGGTAGAAAAAGCTGTCTTCAACGAGTCGGGCACGGCAAGAGGGCGCCCGTTTTCATCGCGGTGTTTGTAATCCAGAGCCTGAATGCAACGTCCTGAGGGGATAAAGTATTTTGAAACAGTAACTTTCATCTGGCTGTTGTATGGAAGGTTCAATATGTTCTGCACCAAACCTTTCCCATAGGAACGGGAGCCGATGATGACGGCACGGTCCAAATCCTGAAGGCTGCCGCTGACAATCTCACTTGCCGAAGCACTTTGGCCATTGATTAACACAGCGAGGGGAATGTCAAGGTCTTCGGGAGTCATGCGGGTGCGAGATTTTAAGTTGCGGGAGGCTACTTTGCCCTTGGTTTCAACCACCAACTGGTTCTGCTTAACCCAAATATTGACTATGTCGACAGCCTCGCCCATCAGTCCTCCTCCATTGCCGCGCAGGTCAAGAATGAATCCTTTCATGCCGGGGTGTTCACGTTTGAGTTTAACAAAGGCTTCGCGCACATGTTTGGCAGCGTCCTGGGTGAACTCGTCAAGTCGAACATAACCTATATTGCCATCCACCATGCCGTAATAGGGTACGTTGGGCAGACGTATTTCGGCGCGGGTAATGGTGGCGTCGAACTGTTTGCCGTCGCGTTCAAGGCGTAAGGTGACTTGTGTCCCGGCCTGTCCGCGCATGGCGCTGCTCACGTCGCTGTTGCTCTTACCTTCGGTGCTCTCGCCATTGACAGCCACAATACGGTCGCCAATCTTAAGGCCTGCTTTGTCGGCGGGGAGCCCCTGGTAAGGTTCGGCTATGTATATGTTGCCACCGTCTTGGTGTATCAGGGAGCCTATTCCACCGTACTGTCCCAGCACCTGCATTTTGACATCTTCCATGTCGCTTTCGGCAAAGTAGTTGGTATAGGGATCCATCGAAGCCAGCATGGCGTCAATAGCCACTTTCATCGTCTTGCCGGGGTCGACATCGTCAACGTAGTTGGTATGCAGGTTCTTGTAAACGTTGGCAAAAATCTCAAGGTTTTTTGCAATCTCAAAACCTTTGTCGCCGGTGTTTCCTTTGGCGGTGGAGCTCTGTGCCCATGCTCCGCTTGCCAGTCCGGCAATAAGTAAAACAAGTGTCAGTATTCTTTTCATGTAATGAATGTTGTAAAGTTCTTTCTAATCATTTAAATATGAGCCATCGCATCGGTGACTGGAGCCGACAAGTCGTTCACTTTCAGCTCAAGCGGAGAGACAATCCACACAAAGTCGCCAAGATTGAACACGGTGTTGGCAGGAGGGTTCACCATATAGTCTTTGCCTCTCTCAATGGCTATCACCATTGCCTTGAAGTTGTCCATCAAGTGTGAATCCTTTATACTCATTCCCACAAAGTGGCTGTTTGCTCCTACTGCCAGGCGGTAGGTGTTTATCTCGTTGTCGGAGTGGTCGTGGATCAGCATGTCCGGTTCCACCTCGACGGCGGCTCTCACACGCGACAACTGCTCCTCATTTCCCAGCAAAGTGAGTCGGTCGGCAGGCATAATCAGCATCTCCTTGTCCGGAAGGTCATACACTTTCCCTGCCCGTTCTATAGATACCAGATTCACGCCATATTCCTGACGCATGTTGGAGTCCATCAATCGTTTGCCAGACAGTGGCGAATAAGGGGTCACCGTCATGCGTTCCATCACGAAATTCTTCTCCAGTGATTCGGGAATCTTAAATGAATTCTGCGCCTGACGTCCGTAGAAGTTGGTCACAAAGTGGTCTTCAATACGGTTGTAGAAATTTGTGGCTCTCCTTGACAGTAGCACTACTGCCACCACTACGATTGCCGCCACCACCACGAGGCCGGCAGCCAGATGCATATAGCGTGAAATAATCCAGCCCACCATAAACAGTGCTATAAAATAGCGCAAGGCAAGCAACGGTATCACTGCCACCTGACTGTGATTGTACGTATGCAGCATCTTGCGTATACGGTCGCGGCTTACATTCTTTACGGCCAGTGCCCAAAGGAACGGAGCCATCGCCACCAGCGTAACCATCATGCCCAACAGCCTTCCCCACAACTGGGCTATGCCCCACGACTCGAAAAGGCTGTCAATGGTTGGTCGCAACAGCAGGATGCTCAGTAGTCCCAGTGCAATGGAGATTGCACTATACAACAATATAGAGGTCAACTGTTTTCGTACAAATGTGCCCAACTTCTTCTCGTGCGTTGTCACACGTCCGCTGGTGCTGTATCGCTCCATTGCCTCTTTCAGACGGTTCGGCAACTTTGGCCATATCAGCTCGTAGGCTGGCAGACCTGCTTTTATCATATAGGGTGTGACAAATGTAGTCAATATCGAGACTGACACTATTATCGGGTAGAGCGTGGGATTGATTACATGGAAACTAAGACCAAGCCCCGCAATGATAAAGCTGAACTCGCCAATCTGGCAGAAACAGAACCCGCCTTGCATGGCACTGCGCAACGGCTTTCCGCTCAGCAGAATGCCCAACGTGGCGGCACTGCTCTTAACCACTATCACCACTGCGGCTATCACCACTATGGGTAGCCAGTGCTTGACAAGCACACCAGGGTCTACCAACATGCCCACCGACACGAAAAACACCGCCCCGAACAGGTTCTTCAAAGGTGTGATTATTCTGTGGATAACATCGGCTTCAATCGTCTCGCTCAGAATGGCTCCCATCACAAATGCTCCCAATGCAGTGGAGAAACCGGCAAATGCTGCCAGCACTACCATCCCGAAACATAAACCCACGGCTACCACGCAGAGAGTCTCTTCCGTCATCCATCGCCGCATCCATCTCAGGAACGTGGGTATCAGAAAAATACCGAATGTGAACCATACAATTAGGAAGAACACAAGCTTCACCATGCTTAATGCCAGCTCACCACCGTCAAAACTCTTTCCCACACTCAATGTCGAAAGAACAACCAACAGCAGCACCGCTATCAGGTCTTCCACCACCAGCACGGCCGTCACTGTTCCGGTAAAGCGTTGCTGTTTCAGTTTCAAGTCTTCGAACGACTTGATAATAATCGTTGTCGATGAAATCGAAAGCATGCAGCCAAGAAACACACAATCCATTGTCCCCATGCCCAGCAGGTGACCAACTGTGTTGCCGGCCACAAACATCACTGCCAGCTCGGTCAGCGCTGTGATGGCACCCGTAGCTCCCACACGTTTCAACTTCTTGACACTGAACTCAAGACCTAAGGCAAACATCAAGAATACAATTCCAATGTCGCTCCATACATGCACGTTGCTCTCATCCGTCACGGCAGGAAACCATGGGAAATACGGTCCGATAAAGAAACCAGCCACGATGTACCCCAGAACCAAAGGCTGCTTCAGCCACTTAAACACAACTGTAATAACGCCCGCAGTTATCAGAATCACGGCAAGGTCCACAAAAATCGGAGGCAACGATGACATATTCTACTCTTTTTCTTTGATATTGTCAATTTTTTAATGATTCTATAACGCAACCTTTCCCCTATTATTGTCCACGCCAACGCCCCTTTGCCATTTTTTTTTCAACTCTGACATAGAAAAACCCATTTTAAAACATAATTTATCAATATAATTTCGTATTTTTGCAGATGTCACAACTTAAAACTTTTATTGATATGACTTTGAAACAAAAAACTTTACGTCTGTTTGGCCTGCTCTCCCTGCTGGCTATATCCGCCTCTGCTTCGGCTCAGGTTGACTTCACTCCCATATTCACTCAGATTAAACTCGAAGCCCGTACCGACTTTGACTATTATCACAACACCAACAACTTCGACAACACTGTTGAAAACCCCTACGGCTTCCACGGCCGTTATTTCAATTTTGTAATCGGCGGACCCATTGGTGAAAAATTCAGCTATTTTTTCCGCCAACGCATCATTGCCTCTCCCGGTGATGTCAGCCTCTTCGACAACACCGACTTCCTTTATATTAACTACTCTCCAACCTCCAACTGGATGTTCCGTTTCGGTAAGGACGCTCTCGCTGTCGGCGGCTTTGAATACGATGCTCCCCCCATCAACGTACTCTTCAGCACCCACTATTGGGACAATTTCTACTGCTTCCAACCTGCTGTGGCTGCAGCCTATAAGAGCGACGACGCCTCCCAGATGGTGCTCCTACAGGTGGCCAACTCGCCCTATGTTCACTATGGTGCAGGTCTCGGCTATGCCCCTGGTCAGGAATGGAAAAGCGGACTTATGTCCTTCAACCTCTTCTATAGCGGCAAAATTGGTCATCTTAAAATGCTCCATTCTGTCAACATGTTCCAGCGTCCCGACCGTAAGCTGATGAATTACATTGCTATTGGTCACGAACTGGAATACGAGAAATGGGATATTTACCTTGACCTCATCCACCACGCCAACGGTCTCAAGGACTGGGGCAACAACTTCGCTGTTGTCAGCTGCGCCAACCTTTATTTCAACAAAGAGTTCAACATCTTTGTAAAGGGAGCCTACGAGCAGAACCGCTCAGAGAAAGCCCTCCCCGGCTTCGGCGACATCACCACTGGTTTCTACGACATCTTCTGCGAATCCGCCCACAGTTACCTCACCTACGGCCTCGGTATGGAATACCATCCCAAAACCTGTCCCGACTTCCGTTTCCATGCCTTCGTAGCCAACTGCCGCACCACCGACTACTCCCTCCCGACCCCTGCTGTCTTCAACTCCCTCCGTGCCAACATCGGCATCACCTGGAGCATGGAAATCTACCGCATGTTAAAAAACCGCATGGCACGTATCCTGCAAGAAAATCAACAATAACAATCAATAACACTCTTGGCGGGAGTATACCGCCACACACAACATGGCACTACACGACCACCGTAAAAACAAAACCACCCAGTATGCCAACTGGGCCGAAAAACTCTTTGGCGGAATTGAACGGCGCCTTAAAATCAAGAACCCTCTCAAGTTCACCAGCAAACGCTCCATCGAGGCTATCCTGTTCTTGATTCTCTTTGTGGGTTTCTTCTGGATTCTTGCCTACCGCATGACCCTCCCCCACATGCTCAACACCTTCATGCAGACAGCCTACCAGCTCCTGCTCGAAACCGTCTTCTACATCATGGCTATCTGTGTTCTGATGGGCGGTATAAGCAAGCTGCTCATCGAGTTCGGCGTTGTCCGTCTGATGGAGAACATCCTGCGTCCCCTCATGAAACCTCTTTACAACCTGCCCGGTGTTGCCGCCCTTGGTGCAGTCATGACATTCCTCTCCGACAACCCCGCCATCATCTCCCTTGCCCACGACAAAAACTTCTCGCAGTATTTTAAGAAATACCAGCTTGTCTCCCTCACCAACTTCGGCACCGCCTTCGGCATGGGTCTCGTGGTGCTTGCTTTCATGATTGGCAAGGGCTTCGGCAGTGGTGCCGCTGTGGGCATTCTCGGTGCCTTTATCGGCAGTATCGTCTCCACCCGTCTCATGCAGCGTTTCACCCTCAAGAGCTATCCTGAAATGGATGCTCCAGTAATTGAAGGCGCCACCGAAGGCAACGAACAGAAAATATCCTATAAGAGCGAAGGCAGCGTCCTCCAGCGTTTCCTCAATGGTGTCCTCGACGGTGGCAAAGAAGGTGTCAACATCGGTCTTGCCATTATTCCCGGCGTTCTCTGCATCTCCACCATCGTCATGATGCTCACCTTTGGTCCTTCAGGTGAACATGGTGAGTATACCGGTGCCGCCTACGAAGGTGTCCCCATCATCACCATGCTGGCCGACAAAATCAACATAGTGTTTGAATGGCTCTTTGGTTTCAAGTCTGGTGCCCTCATTTCCTTCCCCATCACCGCCCTTGGCGCCGTGGGTGCTGCACTCGGTCTTGTCCCCCGCTTCATCTCCGAAGGAATCATTGACAACAACGCTATCGCCGTCTTTACCGCCATGGGCATGTGCTGGAGCGGCTACCTTTCCACCCACACTGCCATGCTCGACAGCCTCGGCTACCGCAACCTTATCGGCAAAGCCATCGGTGCCCATACCATCGGAGGTCTCTTCGCCGGCATCGCCGCCCACTGGCTCTGGGTTCTGTTCAGTCTTATTTTCTAAGGCATGAAACTCAAAGAAACACTCGGACGTTTCCGCACTTGGCAGAACAAACC
>JAEEGL016863273.1_pt1 | contig 11805 bp, 8 predicted proteins | sample 9134231 | NCBI WGS metagenome assembly JAEEGL01 (sample SAMN16246548, study PRJNA631951) | gut metagenome | biome: gut microbiome; feature: rumen; material: fiber-attached | host: Bos | place: Iran: Karaj | collected 2018-10 | reverse complement strand
TCGATACTTCTCTTGGAAAATTAAAGATTTTTGTTTCCGGAAGAAAAAACATTTTCTCAGACTTTGCAGACCGACCTAATCATAACGATGCCGATTTACTCAAAACAATAAAGGAAGCTGCCGCAGCCTTTGCAGACACAGAAGCATATGTGAGCACACTTGAAGAAGCACTCCAGAAATATCTTGATGCTTCTCCATCCTTTATTACTGAGTTCCTTTCACCGGAAGGAATAATGACAAAGAAGCGTGCAATTGATACTAAAATCTCTAACAATCTTTCTATTGTTGAAGATATAAACGGTCAGCTCGAAAACCTTAATTCAGAAAACTTAGATTTAACTGACAAAATAAACGAATACAGAGAAACACTTTATAAGCTTGAAAAGAACGAGATTCAGATGCAGGAGCAGATTTCTGCGGCACAGAATCAAATTAACATACAGAACAGAACTCTTACCACAGAGCAGGACAACCTGCGCGAAGCCGAAGATGAGCTTTATACAGAAAACAAACGCTTTGACGAGATTCACGAGCAGATTCTTGTTACACAGGATGAGCTTTCCGAAATTGAAGCACGCGGAACAAAGCTTGCGAACGAACTTAAAGTGCTTGATGATAATATTGCAAAATGTAATAAGAGCGTTTCCGGTAAGAGTGATATGCTTACCAAAAAGCAGGAAGAACAGAACAAGTATCAGGAACAGTACGAAAGACTTACTCTTTCAATCAACTCTTCAGAAACAGATATTCGCAATGTAAAGGAAAACTTCCAGGAGCAGTATTCACGTGACCTTATGGAGTTTGAAGAGCGGATGTATAAAATTACAACTCCGACTGCAGAACTTCGCGAAAAGCTTACCGAAACAAAAAAGGTATTCCAGACTCTTGGTACAGTAAACCTTATGGCTCCAGAAGAGTTCAACGAAGTAAAGGAACGCTACGAACGCCAGAAAACAAACTTTGAAGATACACAGAAGAGTCTTGAGAATCTTAAGCGTGTTGCAGAAGAAATTAAATCTAAATCTGCAGAAATGTTCCTTGAAACCTACAACAAGATTAAAAAGAACTTCCACAATATGTTCAGACGACTCTTTAACGGCGGACGAGCAGAGCTTAAGCTTGCAGACCCTGCAAATATTCTTTCTTCAGGAATTGATATTTATGCTCAGCCGCCTGGAAAGAAACTCGAAAACATTGCCCTGCTTTCCGGTGGTGAAAAGACAATGACAGCCGTTGCACTTCTTTTTGCAACCTATCAGGTCCGCCCTTCTCCATTCTGTCTTCTTGATGAGATTGATGCAGCGCTTGATGACAAGAACGTTTCCAGCTTTATTACAACTCTTGAAAGCTTTGCAAATGTAAGCCAGTACATCGTCATTACACATAACAAAAAGACAGTTATGGGTGCAAGTACAATGCTTGGTATTACAATGCAGGAATCCGGTGTAAGTAAGGTTATTGCCCTCAGACTCGATCAGGACATTAAACGTGGTGCAGACGTTGACAAAACAGTTTATGACTTTAAGGAAGAAAATGTTCCTGAGGAAGAAGGCATTGTAATTCCACCAAGACCTCCGCGAAGAGTTAAGAATGAGGATGGCGAAGAAGCAGATACCAATACAGAAAATAAAGAATAAGGATTATGAGTTTTAAGGAGTTTTTAGAAAAAATTAAAAACGGATTTATTTCTCTTTATGAAAAGCTTATCGATTATTGCAGGGAAAACAAAAAGCAGGCAATAATAATCGGAAGCCTTATCCTTTTTATTTTGATTCTTTTAATACTTCTTTTAATTTTTGCAGGAAAAAAGCCGGCTAAGCTTCCACAGGTAGAAACTCAGCTGGAGCTTACCGAGACTCCACTTGTTCCAAAGGGACCTGAGGTTCAGGAAGATTACAGTATCTCTCGTAACCCAAAAGATAAATGGACAGAAGAAGAAGCAGACAAATGGTTTACAATTCCTTCGTCAAATGATATTGACTCACTTGGAAAGACAAATGACGGCATTATCTCTGAGATACTAGGAGCTGCCCCATGATAAAAAAACTCCTTTCAATATCATCCATACTGCTGGTACTTTTATTTTCATCCTGTGCAAGTAAACCAGACGATACAAATGATTCTCAAAAACAGCCACCGGTTGTAGAAGTTCCAGACACAGATACCGACACCTCTACAGACACCGAATCTGAACAGATTGAAGCTTCTTCTCAAGATGCAGACACAAGCTCTGACACAAACACAAAAGAGACTTCTGCTGAAAATACACAAGCTGAAAACTCAACCGAAACTACATCAGCTTTTGAAAGCGAAACCCAAACAGACGCTCAAACCAACGCTGAAACAGACACAGATACAACAGAGTCAACAGAAACAACAGAGTTAGCTGAAACAACGGAAACATCAGATTCATCAGATACAACAGAAACCTCGGTAACTGTCAGTCTGAATCCTTCAGATAATGATTCTGACATTGATGCCGACACTACTTCTAGCGAAACTACAGACACGGACGACGAACCATTTTCTGATCTTGAAGTTCCAGAAGATTTTGAAGAGCCTCTTGTTCGGGACCTTGTAATCCCGGGTACAGATTCCGACTCTGACTCAGATTCAACTTCAGACGATGATGAAAATGATGAAGAAGGCGATCAATCTTCAGAAGATGTATTTGAAGAAGATTTCAGTGATTATGACGAAGAATACGATTACGAAGACGAAACTTCTGAAGAAACAGAAGATGAAACTGAATCTGAAGAAGATTTAACAGAAGAACCTGAACCGGAAGTAATAATTGTACCTTCACGAAGTGTAACACTCAGAAAGGGTGAAAATCTTGCAATCGTTTATCCTGGTTCCGGCTGGATTTATATGGGTTCTCTTTCGGAATACAACAATATGGCAAGCAAGGGCCGCAAACTTGGATCTAAAGACACAAAATATACTCTGCTTGCAAAAGAAGCCGGCACACAGATTCATCACTTCTACAAGGTAGACACACTCACCGGTGAATATATTGACGATTATATTGAAATCACCGTTCTTGAGCAGAAGGGGTCTTCAAAGACAACAATAACAGCTCCTGACTATTCAGAGATTGTACCAAAGCTGCCGGAAACTCCAGCAAGGGCAACAAAGGATACTCCGGTAAAATCAGAAGCAGATAATAAAGAAACCGAAACAGAAACTAAAACTCAAGAAAGTCCGGAAACCAAGGAAACTTCACAAAAGAAAGCTGACACTTCAACAACAGCGTCAACAACGACATCATCGACGACAACATCATCAACTACTAAACCTTCTGCAGCACAGAAAACAAGTTCACAGAAACAATCAATTGAGTATACACCGGAAGATTCCGTTATCTCTGTAAACGAAGAGCCGGAAGATATCACCGTTGAAGATGAAGTTATAAATGTTGAAGAAGACGAATTATATGCAGAACAGAATCAGTCACAGCTTCAGATAAACACAGACGAGCTTCTTGAAAATGCAAAGGCTGCTTTTGAAAGTGGTGATTATGAACAATCCTTTACACTGCTAACAGAGTTCTTTGAGTATGCAATTGACAGACAGGACGAAGCACTTTATCTTCAAGGTCAACTGCTGGAGGCAGATTCTTCAATCAAAGATGTAAAGGGTGCCATTCAGGCGTACGAGCTGCTTGTAAAAAATTATCCTTCCAGTGAACATTGGAATGATGCAAATAAACGAATAAAATACCTGAGAAGGTTTTATTATTTATCAAATTAAGGCAAATAAAGGGGGCCTATAAAAATGTTGGATTATAAGTTTATTAAAGACAATCTTGAAGCTGTAAAGCAGAATATTATCAACAGAAATATGAATGCTGATGCAGATAAAGTTGTAGAGCTTTACGACAAGAGAACAGAGCTTGTTACAAAGCTTCAGGGATTACAGCAGAAAAGAAATGAAAACGCACAGGCAATGAAGCAGAAGCTCGATGCAGACAAACGCAACGAACTTATTGCTGCCGGAAAAGCTATAAAAGAAGAAGCCGCAGAGGTCGAAAAAGAATTAAAGGATATTGAAGCCTCTCTTGAAGAAGCTGCACGCCAGATTCCTAATATGGTTCATCCGGATGCTCCAATCGGCAAGCTCGATACAGAAAATCTTGAGGTAAAGAAGGTTGGCACTCCACGCAAGTTTGATTTTGAGCCTAAGGATCATGTTCAGCTTGGTGAATCCCTCGATATTATAGATTTTGACAGAGGAACAAAGGTTTCCGGACCTAAATTCTATTATCTTAAAAATGAAGCTGTTTTCCTTGAGCAGGCACTTATTATGTATGCTCTCAATATTCTTCGTAAGCACGGTTTTGAAATGTTTATTACTCCGGATGTTGCTAAGGAAGAGGTTCTTAAGGGAATCGGTTTTAATCCACGTGGAAACGAGTCCAACGTATATTCAATTGAAGATGAAGGCACTTGTCTTGTTGCAACAGCAGAAATCACTCTTGGTGGTTATCATCAGGATGAGATTCTTGATAAGGCTACCCTTCCTCGCTTCTATGGCGGTCTTTCTCATTGTTTCCGCCGCGAAGCCGGAGCTGCAGGACAGTTCTCTAAGGGCTTGTACCGCGTTCACCAGTTCGACAAGGTAGAAATGTTTGCTTATGCTCTTCCAGAGCAGTCTGATCAGGTTCACGAAAAGCTTCGCCAGATTGAGGAAGAAATCTTTACAGGTCTTGGACTTCCATTCCACGTTGTAGATACCTGTACCGGCGACCTTGGTGCTCCTGCTTACCGCAAGTGGGACCTTGAAGCCTGGATGCCTGGAAGAAACGGTGGCGAATATGGAGAAGTAACTTCAACCTCTAATTGTACCGACTACCAGGCTCGCCGTCTGAACATTAAATATAAAGATGATGATGGAAAGAACAAATACGTTCACACCCTAAACGGTACCGCAATTGCCGTAGGCCGCGCAATGCTTGCAATTCTTGAAAATTATCAGAATCCAGATGGTTCTGTTACAATTCCGGAAGTGCTTGTTCCATACTGCGGCTTTGATGTAATTAAACCTAAAAAATAATGGAAGATAAAGATTTTACACGACCGATATTTTATATTCTGCTTTTCCTCGCTGTAATAGTTGTAGGAACATTATGCAAGGTTCTATCTTCAGTAGTAATTCCTATTGTACTTGCAGTTTTTCTTGCGCTCACCTTTATACCGGTCGTGCAAAAAATCAATAAAAAGTTTAAGATTCCATGGGTTCTTACCGTTCTGCTGATTGACATTCTGCTTCTTGCTGCAATTGCGGCAATTTCTACCCTGCTTTTCAACAGTCTTTCAACAATCACTTCTGAGTATCCAAAGTATGAAAGCCGCTTTATGTCAATCTACAGATTGATTGCAGATACCTTTAATCTTGAGTTTGATGCAGGAAAAAGCTTTGGTGAGAACGTATGGAATATTCTTAAAGTCCGCGAGCTTGTACAAAGAATTGCAATCTTTCTTTCCAGTGGACTTGTAAGCTTTTCAAAATCACTGCTTGTAATTTTCCTGTTATTTACATTCCTTTTAATTGAGCTTAGAGTTGGCGTAAAAAAAATAAATACCGCTTTTGCAGACAAAGCTAAAGGAAAAATATTCAGAATCTCTCAGCAGATTGTAACAGAAACAGTACGATTCCTTTCAATAAAGTTCTTTATTTCTCTTGCAACAGGTATTCTTGTAGGAATAGGAACCTCTATTATACATCTTGACTTCCCGATTGTATGGGGCTTCATTGCCTTTATAATGAACTTTATTCCAACCTTCGGTTCCATAATTTCTACATTAATTACTACAATCTTTGCCCTTCTCCAGTTTTATCCATCCTGGGGAAAAGTTATTTACATCTTCGTACTTATGCTTTCTGTAAATATGGTCCTAGGAAATATAATTGAACCGCGTACAGAAGGTAAACACCTTGGACTTTCTCCATTTGTAATTCTTGTAAGCCTTTCAATTTTCGGTTGGATCTGGGGCTTTGCAGGAATGATTATTGCCGTACCAATGACTGTAATTATAAAGATTATTTGCGAGAATGTTTCATTCCTTCATGGAATTGCAGTTCTTTTAGGCAACACAGCTGAACCGCCTAAAAAGCGTACACCAAAACATTTTGAACACAAAGAAGAACAACAATCTGCAACTGAATAAATGTGCAGTTTTACCTTTGTAAAACTGCAAGCGAAGACAGTAAAAATATATAACTACCAATAAGCAAACGTCTTCGCTAAATGAATAATAATTTTGTTGTTTTTTCGTAAAGACAGCGCAAATCTTCTTCCTGAATTGTAGTATAAACACAATCTATGCACTGCTTTTTCTGTTCTTCATCCTTATAGATTTTATTAATAATACAGGTAACAAAAATGTCTCTTGAAAGAACAGGGCTATTCTTTATTGAAAAGCTAAGCTTAAGACCGTATTCATTTCCTTCTGAATACTGTTCGCCTTCATTATCAGTTCCAAAAACAATCCGCTCATGATCTACATATAAAATTGAAAGCGGCTTTTTTCTGTTTTGCAGGGCTTCCATTTTTTCTTCTGTTTTAAAGGTAAGATAATTACAGATTGGAATAAGCTGAATACCGTTACCAGCATTCCTTTCAATTTTTGCTGCTTCAACAAACTTTTCCAGATAATCCTTTGCTTTTTTCTGATTCTCCAGCGGAATTGATTTCCAGACAGGTCTTGTAAAAAGCTCCTGATTCTGCCATGGAATGCACTTAGTGTTTACATCTTTTTTGTGATTACACTCATAATAAACTACAGCAGAAAAATCATATTCGGTATTGTCCTGAACATCCTTTATTCTTGAAATACTTTCCGGGATAAAGATAACAAGCCCGTCCTTTTCCTGTTTAACAGTAGAGATAAAGAAAAGTCCGACCCTGTTAAAATAAAACTCAACCTTTACAGTTTTTTCTGCAAAACCAATTACAGACTGTGGAGGATTTTCCAGCAATATTTTGCCGTTTGTATGTACTTTTATATGATCCGGTTTTAAGGCAACAGGGAAAATCTGTGAAGTGACAGGATGTATTCCATTATCCTTTTGTGCATTATCGTCAATTGGAGTAAGGGTAACGGGGATATTACCATCCACTAAATACTGAAGAACAAGTTCTCTTTCAATTCCAGTCAGATTCTCATTTTCCATTGTTTTTATCCCACCTTGTAATTTCTATTTGATTAACAAGAAATCTTCCGTCATTCTTTACAATTACCATAATATTTAAGCTTCCCTTTTCTGTAAAGAGCTTAACAGGAAGCTGTACAATATCATCAGAAATAAAAGGTTTACCAATTATGTAGCGGGAAAATGCCTTTTCTGTCTTGAACTCTTCGTTAAAGTTTTCCTTCCACTGTTCCTTAAGGTCGTGAACAAAGAAAACATAATTAAACATATATTTTTTATCTATCATGTTTTCCGGGAAGGTTTTAATATCAGTATTCAGGACTTCAAAAAGCTTTTTTACAATATCACGCCAGATTGGAAGAAGGTCTGTTGTATCAAGGCTTTCAAAATCTTCAAGATAAGGATAAACAGGAGGAAAATCACTTTTTAAAACCATCATAATTTCAGGAGTAAGCTTTACGGCTGAAGTTACATTATCGTTTTTCTCGAGAGATTCCGAAAGACGATTTTCTTCCAGGGGCTTTGTCCAGTTTATTGAACTTTCTTTATTTTGTATTGTTTCGCGCAGATTATTTCCATCACTTGTAATTATTTTTGAAGTTGAAGTGTTTGAGCAGGAGAAAAATAATAATGTTACCAAAAGTGCTGAAAATATCTTTGTTTTCATTGTTTTCCTAATATGATATTTAATATTACCATAAAAAAATAAATCAGTCAGCAATAATACTATTATATTATCGGCTAAAAGCTATAACAAACCTGTAAGAAAAATGTTTCTGATCTTTTTTTTCTATTATTCCGCAAAAGTCTTTTGTCTGTGAAAAAACCGCAAGCAGACGGCAATTTGTGTCTGGTACTTCATCATCAAACTTATCAAGCTCAAGCTTATCAATCTGTTCAATAAACCACTTTTTTAAAATCGGCTTACCATTTCTAAAACAGGCTTCAACATCCTCATCTGTAAGGTTGACTGGAGTAAAACCACACAAAACAGCAGTTTTTTCGTCAAAAGCTTTTATTTTTTCCGGGATTTCGTTTTGTATCTGCTTATCTGCTTCTGATATTTCGTAAGCTTTTTTACTGCTTTTGTTCTGACTTTTAATTGCTTCAGCTTGACTCTGCCACTTTTCTACTTCCTTTTTGCAGCCTTCTATTGTAAAAGCTGGCAGTAATGAATATCCGGCAGCTTCTTCTATGCGAAAATCTCCAACTCTTGTTCTGTACAATCCGATTAAATGGCCGCAACTTCCACAAGTCTTTGCAATATCTCTTGCAAGAGATCGAATATACGTTCCCTTAGAAACCCTGAATGTAATCATACAGTTTAGAACCAGGCCGTCGCTGTTTTTTTCAAGTTCATTGATTTCTGCTTTGTACACTTCAATTGGACGCGAAGGTAAACTTACATCACCACCCTTCCTTGCAATATCGCTTGCACGTTTGCCGTTTACATGAAGTGCACTGAATTGAGGCGGTACCTGCTGCTGTGGACCTGTAAATGCTTTTACGGCAGAAATCAAAGCCTGTTCAGCCGGGAGTCCTGTTTCCTTTATAACTTGGCCTGTATATTCCAGAGTGTCTGTTTCTTTTCCAAAAGCAATTACAGCCTTGTATTCTTTATCAAACTCGGTGATATTGCCTGCAAGCCTGGTGAGCCGTCCGGTACATACAACAAGAAGCCCCTGAGCAAAGCTGTCAAGGGTTCCTGTGTGACCAACCTTAGTTGTATTTAATGCTTTTTTTACGTTATGAAGGGATGAAAAAGATGTATAACCGGGCTGTTTTGCCAATAGAACAATACCGTCCATTGCTCAGCTCCGGTTACTCGTTATCGTCAGAATCTTTTTCTTTATTTTCTGCTTCTGCCGCACTCTGTTTTTCCAGCTCATTCAGCTTTTGAACCATGTTAAAGCCTTCTTTCATACCGTGATCTACAATGAACTGAATCTTTGGAAACTGACGGATTCTTAATTTTTTTGCAATTTCTCTCTGAATAAAACCGGCTGCTGCATTAAGCCCGTCTACCCCCTTCTTCAACTGATTGTCTGTAAGGAAAGTAGACACATAGGCTTTTGCATAAGCTAAGTCATTAGTAACTTCTACACGGTTTACGCTTAAGAAATTACTAACGCGAGGATCTTTTATTTCACCTCTCAGAATCAGCTGGGATATTTCATCCCTAAGCTGATCGTTGAGTCGCTGCATCCTGTACTGGCCCATTATTGAGCTCCTTCAGAACCACTTGCTGTAACATTTCTCTTGGCAGCTTCTGCTTCTTCTTCAGCAATACTCTTTCCAAGGTGTTTAGCAACTTCGACGATTTCGAAAATCTCGAACTTATCGCCAACCTGAATGTCCTGCCAGTTATCAAGACCAATACCGCATTCAAAGCCAACCGAAACTTCTTTTGCATCATCCTTGAAGCGCTTGAGGGAAGAAATCTTTCCGGTATATTTTACAATACCGTCGCGGATAAGGTTTACACTTGAAGTTCTTCGTACAACACCTTCCATAACCGCACAACCGGCAATAACACCAATCTTTGGAACTTTGAAGGTATCGCGAACTTCCACCTGTCCAATAACTTCTTCTTTTGTATCCGGCTGAAGCATTCCTTCCATAGCAGCCTGAATCTCTTCAACACACTTGTAGATAATATTGTATTTTCGGATTTCAACCTGCTCCTGTTCTGCAAGATTCTTTGCCTTTGGAGTAGGACGAACATTAAAGCCGATAATGATTGCATTTGAGTCAGCTGCTGCAAGAGTAACATCCGATTCGTTGATTGCACCTGCACTTGAGTGAATAACAGAAAGTCTGATTTCTCTTGTAGAAAGTTTTTCCAGTGACTGCTTGAGAGCTTCTGCAGAACCCTGCAAATCTGCTTTGATAATAACCTTGAGTTCTTTAACTTCACTGTTTTCGATATCCTTATAAAGAGTATCGAGTGTAGTTTTACGAACTGCTTTAGCTGCCTCAAAGCGTTTAAGCTCCTGACGCTTAGTTGAAATTGCACGTGCATCGCGTTCTGTTTCTGTTACCTGGAAAGGATCACCGGCATTAGGCATTTCTTCCATACCGAGTACTTCAATTGGAGTTGAAGGTCCAGCTTCCTGGATACGGTTTCCTCTGTCATCAAACATGGCACGAACACGGCCGGAATAGATTCCTGCAACAAACGGATCACCCTGTTTAAGAGTACCGCGCTGAATAATTACAGACGAAACAACACCTCGTCCCTGGTCAACACGTGATTCAAGAATCTTACCTTCTGCACGACAATGATAGTTAGCCTTAAGCTCAAGCATTTCTGCCTGCAGGAGGATTGCTTCAAGAAGGTCATCAATACCCTCTTTTCTTAAAGCCGAAATATGTACGTACTGAGTGTCTCCACCCCATTCTTCCGGAGCAAGACCAAGCTCAGAAAGCTGTGTCTTAACACGGTCAGGATTAGCTTCCGGTTTATCAATCTTGTTTACAGCAACAATGATTGGAACCTTAGCATCCTTTGCATGGCTTATAGCTTCCAGTGTCTGAGGCATTACACCATCATCAGCGGCAACTACAAGAACAACAATATCTGTTACCTGTGCACCACGAGCACGCATCATTGTAAAGGCTTCGTGTCCCGGTGTATCAAGGAAGGTAATTTTACCCTTAGGAGTAGTAACTGAGTATGCACCAATTGACTGTGTAATACCACCGGCTTCCCCCTCTGCAACGTGTGAATGACGGATTGCATCGAGAGTTTTTGTTTTACCGTGGTCAACGTGTCCCATTACTGTTACGATTGGTGGTCTGAACTCAAGATCTGATTCTTCATCCTTTTCGCTTTCAATAACGGTTTCATCGTAAAGGTTTACAAGATGTACTTCACAACCATATTCAGAAGCAAGAAGTACGGCAGTATCGTGGTCAATAGGCTGGTTGATTGTTACCATCTGACCATAGCTTGTGAACAGCTTACTGATAATTTCAGAAGCCTTAAGGTTCATCTTCTTAGCAAGGTCAGCAATGGAGATTGTCTCCATCATATCTATTGATTTTGGTACTACATTAACCGGAGTTTCAATCTTCTTCTTTGTTTCGAAGAACTTGTCGTCGTACTGCTCCTCGTCCTTGCGGTTATAAATCTGCTTTTTACCTTTGAAGGCTTTTTTAGCAGGAGCTCTGTTCTGGTCAATTGGAGGAACTGGACCGGCATTACCCATTGCACCAGGTCTTGGACCTTTAAAGCCGCCTGGAGCATTTCCGTTCTGATTATTGAACCTTGGGTTAGCACCATTGTTCTGGCGGTTCTGGAAGCCTCCTCCATTCGGTCTGTTCTGGAAGTTTCCACCCTGTCTGTTATAGCCACCCTGTCGGTTTGCTCCGTTTGAATCTTTTTCCCTGTTCTGATAGCCCTGTCTAGCCTGAGCACCTGTAAAATTGCTGCCGCTTCCATCCCGGTTGAAAGAACGTCCGCCATTCCCCTGATTTCCACGGGAATTAAAGTTACCATTACGGTTATTATTCTGTCTTCCCTTATCAGAGAGGTTTCCGGCTTTTACATTTGGCCTAGAAGGATTAAGCTCAAAGGTTCTTGTTTTCTGCTCCGTTTTTGCAGTCTGACCAGCAGCATCTGTTTTTGGAGCAACGCTCTGAGCTGGC
>JAEEGL015955614.1_pt1 | contig 11805 bp, 8 predicted proteins | sample 9134231 | NCBI WGS metagenome assembly JAEEGL01 (sample SAMN16246548, study PRJNA631951) | gut metagenome | biome: gut microbiome; feature: rumen; material: fiber-attached | host: Bos | place: Iran: Karaj | collected 2018-10 | reverse complement strand
TTCCCATTTTTTAGAACGAAAAACCGGAGAATTCCTTCTCCGGTTTTTTCTTTCCCGTATCACCGCCTTATGCGGCGTTCTGCTTCTCTTCCGATTCCAGTTTCTCTATCCGCTGTTCCCACTTTGCCGGTTCCGTCCACTTCGTCCCGTCCGGATCGAAATAATGCCGGATCGCCTCAAAGTAGTACTTCAGTTTTTCGAGAATATGGGGGCACGAAAGAAGTTCGTCCTGCGTATCGTCGTTTAGAAGCGTTCCCATGAGGACCGCCCGGTCCTCGGTCGGAAACGTCTTGGAATAGACGTTGAGGAAGTACACCAGGCCAGGATCTTTTCTCCGCAGGTAATCCGGATCGTTTTCCGTATACTGTTCCGATCCGATAAGATCATACGCTTCCCCGTTTTCGTCGTTATAGGCGTCGTAGTAGGAAAAGCCTTCCGGGTTCAGCAGGTTCCACTGTTCCTCGCTCCAGAAGGGATCATCCTCCGGCATGGCCATTTCTTCCAGACAGTCATCGATCATGTGCGAGATCTCATGGAAGACCGTGTACCGCATTTCCGAAAGATAGTTCACGTCAAAGGCAAGCAGCCGCATTTTCCCGAGCGGGCACGTCAGCGCGCTCGGAAAATCGAGCGAGAAACTGTCCGCGGAGCGGATCGTTCCGACAAGCTCAACGACGATTCCTCCCGCTTCCCCGCCAGACAGCTTTTCAAGGAATCCTTCCGGGTACTCCGAAAGCGCGTTTTCCAGAATGTCAAGTGCGAGCCCGATCGCTTCCGCGTTTTCTTCGACCGGGGCGACCGAAGCCGTATGCGTCGCGATTTTCAGATCGGCTTCCTCGCCGAGCAGAACCGTTACGCCGTACCGCTTCCGGATCCTTTCGACGCGGGAGGCGAACTCCCCGTAATCCGTTCGGACGGTATGAAGCGGTTCAAACAGCGGTTCGTTCATCGTCATGCCGGGATCGGAAAAGGTCTCCCCCTGTCCATAGTCCCAGAGCAGCAGATGCCGTATCTCCTCTCCGAAAAAGAACCCGGTCAGCGCATAGCGTCCGTCACTCGCGCTTTTCAGATTGGTCTGCGGAGTCGTGAAAACGGACCAGTCATCATAGATATCGATCGGATCGACCAGGCATTGTCCCTCTGTCTCCGGTTCCTCTCCGGCAGGGTCCTGCTCCTGGTCCTCCCCAAATAACGCTTCCGCTTCCCTCGCATACTGTTCTACCGGAAGATCGATCCGCGCCGCATTCTGCCCAGACGCGTCAAAATGGTACAGCGCATAGCCGATATCCCAGTTTTCGGCTAGAAATCCTCCGGAAACCGCGACGATCTGTGTGAATGGATCGTCCCGGATGTAGCGGACCTCATGGTTCTCATTCGAAGAAAGCATATCCGCGGTGCGGAAGATCAGTTCAGAACGGTCTTTGTCCTCTTCCCCATCATAGAGCCGGGACAGCGCAGAATACCTCTTTTCGGAAAAGCTGAGATACGTTTCTCCAGCCGACCATCCGATGGCGGAGCCGTCGGTTAGATCGATCAGAAGCGTTCCGGAAGAGCCCGTGTAGTGATCGGTCGCAAGAACCGAAGCGTATGTCCAGTCTTCGGTCACCGACAGCAGGGACTGGATCTCATATTGATAACTGCTTTCGAACAGGACCGTTTCCTTCTTTCCAGGTGCCGTGCGAATCAGCTTTTCAGCGACGCTGTCAAAGAACAGAAGCTCCTGCCCATCCCAGCGGATTTCCTCTGCTGCCCGGTCCGAAATAGGGTATCGGACAACCTCCGCACAGTCTGAAGAAAACAGAATCAGCTCGTCTGTATCATAATCGTACAACGCCGGCGGGTCGGTCCATTCGACGGAACACCCTGCCGGATTCTCCATTTCCATGCTGCAAACGTCCGCGGTAAGACCAGTCTTAAGATCGAGGTCTTTGATCAGAAGCGCTCCGTTGTCCGAATCTGTAAAAAAGAGACGAATGTCCCCTGCTTTCGTAAATCCGGCATGCAGAAGGACCTTTCCTCCCGTTTCCAGCGCCGGAAAAAGATCATACAGCCCTGTCTGCCCCATGACTGCATAGTCTTCGAGTGAAAAAGCGGGTTTATCCGCCGGAGCAGGCGAAGCAGGCGCGGCCGATTCCGTTCTCTGAACAGGCCGCTTCGTTTCGGGAGCTTCTGCCGGTTCCCTCACATACGCGCAGCCGAGCAGAAGAGCCGCCGAAAGAAACGCCAGTACTGCGTGCCTTATGATTCTCTTTTTACGTCCTGTCCGCATGCGTTTTTCCTTTCCGTTTTGTCGAGTATAGCACAGGACCGTGTTTTTCCGCAAGAAGCGCAGGACACGCCCGGAATTCTCTTTCCGCACCTTTTCAATCAACGGGTTCTGCTGTATAATCAACGCAAAGAAGGGAGATGTTTTTTATGCCTGTTCTGCTTTGTATTCTCGTTCTGATCGTTCTCTTTGCCCTTTACGTGTTCCTGATTCTCTGTGAAAAGCCCTCGAAGGAGCAGACCGCCCCATTTCAGAATCTGTATTGTGCGCACCGCGGTTTCTATGAAAAGGACCAGTCCGTTCCCGAGAACTCGCTCCGCGCGTTCGAGCGCGCCGTTGAGAACGGATACGGCGTGGAGCTGGACGTCCAGCTGACCAAGGACGGCCATGTCGTCGTGTTCCATGACGATACCGTCGACCGGGAAACCGAGTTCAAGGGCCGCGTCGATTCCTTCACGCTGAAGGAGCTTCAGAGCATGTCCCTGTTCGGAACGACCGGCGAAAAGCTCGGCATCCCGCTGTTCACCGACGTTATGAAGGTCCTCGACGGGAAGAGCCCGACGATCGTGGAACTGAAATCCACGGAGAACTATCCGGAGCTCTGCGAAAAGACGCTCGCGATCCTGAGAAAGTGCAAAGGACCGTACTGTGTGGAGAGTTTCGATTACCGCATCGTCCGCTGGTTCAGGAAGAACGCTCCGGATCTCATGCGCGGCCAGCTGACGGAATCGTATGCCGGATGGCATAAGGGTCTCCCTGCTTTTGCCGCGCTGGGCATGAGCCATCTCTGGACGAACGTCGTGACGCGTCCGCATTTCATCGCGTACGGTTCCATGAAGCAGCCTCTCGCTCTCCGTCTCGCGAGACCTTTCGGCGCGTTTACGGTCTACTGGACCTGTGAGCCCGAAAGCGATCACGAAACGCTGAAAAAGCGGTACGACTGCATCATCTTCCAGTATTTCCATCCCGATACCCATTATTGATGTCCGGGCAGGTTTTCCCGATCTTAGGTAAAATAACGAAAGAAAGGATTTCCGACCATTATGAGCATCCATGTTTCGGACGGCCTGTTCCGTCTTGACACGGCGGATACCAGCTATTGGTTCCGCACAACTCCGTTCGGTCATCTCGAGCATCTTCATTACGGCGAGCTGATCCCCGACGGGTCCTCCTATGAGTCTCTCCGCTTCAAGCACGAACTCACGCACGGAAGCGCGGTCCTGTACGATGAAAAGGCCGATCCGACCTACTGTCTCGAGGAGCTTCCCCTGGAATGGTCCGGCGTCGGAAAAGGGGATTTCCGGACCTGCCCCATGGAGGTCCGCATGCCGGACGGGAGCTTTACCTGCGATTTCGTCTACGAATCCCATCGAATCGTCCCGGACATCGTCAGGATGAAGTCGCTCCCGCAGAGCGCCGGCGAAAGCGCGGAAACGCTGATCGTCACGCTAAAGGACAAGGCGTTCGATATCTTTCTCGATCTCTACTACACCGTTTATTCCGAGGAGAACGTGATCTCCCGGCGCGCGGTGCTGAGAAACGAATCCGAGTCACCTGTCACGATCAACCGGATCATGAGCTACTCTGTCGATTTTCCGGACCGGCATTTCAGAGTCGTGACCCTCTCCGGCGGATGGATCAGCGAAGCGAACGTGGTGGAGCGGCCGCTGCTCACCGGCGCGATCGTCAACGAAAGCTCCAGCTTCTCCCAGCACCGCAATAATCCCGCAATCGCGCTTCTGTCGCACGGCGCGTCCGAGTACGCCGGATCGGCATACGGATTCAACCTGGTATACGGCGGCAACCATTCGACGACCGTCGAGCTGAGCCCGGTCGGACTTGTCCGGATCACGGGAGGCATCAACCCGCACTGCTTCCTCTGGGAGCTTCCGAAGGGCGAGTCCTTCGAGACGCCGGAGGCGGTTCTGACGTTCTCCCGCAAGGGCATGAACGGCATGTCACAGCAGTTCCACAGATTCGTCCGGACGCAGATCCTGCGCGGCGAGTGGAAGGACAAGGACCGTCCGATCCTGATCAACAACTGGGAAGCGAATTTTTTTCAATTTCGGCAGAACTCGCTCTTGCGCTTAGCGAAACAGGGAAAGCGTTTCGGCTGTGAGCTGTTCGTGCTGGATGACGGCTGGTTCGGTGCGCGCAACACCGATACCGCAGGGCTCGGCGATTACAATGTGAACCGCAAAAAGCTGCCGAAGGGTTTGGACGGGCTCGGCAGACGGGTCAACGATCTCGGCATGAAATTCGGTCTCTGGTTCGAGCCGGAAAACGTCAACGACGATTCCGATCTCTACCGCGCGCATCCCGAATGGGCGATCCAGCGTCCGAACCGTCCCGCTTCGCTCGGACGGCATCAGAAGATGCTGAATCTCACGCTGCCGGATGTCCGGGATTATATCGTGGAGAACGTGTCAAAGATCCTTGATTCGTGTCCGATCTCCTACGTGAAATGGGATATGAACCGCAAGGTCAGCGATTTCGAGGACGGCGCGTTTCTGCACCGGTACATGATCGGCTACTATGAAGTCCTGTCCCGGATCTTCCGTTCCCGCCCGCAGATCCTTCTCGAAGGCTGCGCCTCCGGCGGCGGAAGGTTCGATCTCGGCCACCTTTGCTTCGCACAGCAGATCTGGGCCTCCGACGATACGGACCCGATCGAGCGGCTGAAGATCCAGGGCGGCCTGTCGGTCTTCTATCCGCCCTGCACGATGGGAGCGCACGTTTCCGTCGCGCCGCATCAGCAGACGCTCCGCTACACCCCGATGTTCACGCGCTTCGCCGTCGCAGCGTTCGGCGCGTTCGGCCTGGAACTCGATCCGATGGATCTGAAACCGATCGAACGCAAAGTGCTTGCAGCTTTGGTCTATTCGTACCGCGATATCCGCCATACCTGCCAGTTCGGCAGGTTCACCCGCGTCGATACCGGCGATCCGCATATCATCCAGTGGCAGGCGCAGACAGACGAGCAGACCGTTATCATGCGCTGCAGGACCCTTGTTCCCGCCGCGCAGGTCAATACGGTTCTTCCCGTTTTCGGTCTCGACAAAACTGCGAAGTATACGCTCCGGGAGATCCCGAACTCGCTCTTCATCAGCGGATTCGGTCTTCTGATGAAGCACATCCTCCCGGTCAAGCTCCGTTCCTACGGTTTCACGCTGCACACCGCGGACAAGCATCTGAAGCTGAACGATTACGCCGAATCATATGAAGCATCAGGCGCGCAGTTGGAGGCGGGCATCCAGCTCCATCGCACCTTCATCGGAACGGGCTATTCCGACAAGATGCACATGCAGACGGATTTCTCCGCGGAACTGTTCGTGATTACGAAAGAACAGTCCTGATCCCGTTTTCACCGGAGAGGGCACCAAAGACGGTGCCCTCTTTCTTTCTGCTTGTGAAATCTCCTCTTTCGGTGTATGATGAAGTGTAAGGCATTTTTCCGGACAAACGAAAAAATGCCGCCCGATCTATCCCGGAGGAATTCCATATGAGATTAGACAAATGGTTAAAGGTATCCCGTATCATCAAGCGCAGGACGGTCGCGAACGAAGCGGCAGGAATGGGCCGCATTCAGGTCAACGGAAAGGTCGCCAAGCCTTCCACTGACGTCAAGGCCGGCGACGTACTGGATGTTCTGCTCGGCGGGAAGCATTTCCTGTTCCGTGTGGAGAAGACGCCGGAAGTCGTCCGCAAGGAAGAGGCGGATTCCCTGTATACGGTGATCCAGTCATGATCACCGGAATCCTTCTCGCCGCCGGAAGCGCCTCCCGGATGGGATTTGACAAGCTCTCCGTTCCGATCGGCGGAAGAACCGCGATCGAGCGCTCCGCGGACCTGCTCGTAAAAGGGGGCTGCGAGAAGCTTGTCATCGTGACAAGCGCGGAGCATTTCGATCAGATCCGTTCCCTTTCCTGCCCGGTGCCCGTCGTCGCGGTCCCCGGCGGAAAGACCCGCGGCGATTCCGTAATAAAAGGCCTCGAGGCCGCTTCCGGCTGCACGGTCGCGGTCATCCATGACGCAGCGCGCTGCTTTGTCCCGGTCTCCTGCGTAAAAGAGAGCATCGAAAGCGCGAAACAGTACGGCAGCGGCGTACTCGCGATCCCTGTCGCGGATACGGTCGTGCGCACCGACGGGGAAACATACGAAACGGTCGACCGGAAGAACCTGTACCGGACGCAGACCCCCCAGACGTTCCGGTATGACGAGATCCTTTCCGCGTACCGGCATTACGACGGGACGTCCACAGACGACGCGGATCTCTACCGGAAGCATATCGGACTGCCCCGGTTCGTTCCCGGAAGCGAGCTCGCGAGAAAGCTCACGAGTCCGGAGGACTGGAAATGGGCAAAGGAGCTTTGTATGACGTATACCAAAATCGGGATAGGCTTTGACACGCACCGGCTGGTCGAGGGACGAGACCTGATCCTCGGCGGCGTGAAGATCCCGTACGAAAAGGGCCTTCTCGGGCATTCCGACGCGGACGTGCTGATCCACGCGATCATCGACGCAATCCTAGGCGCGGCGGCGCTCGGTGACATCGGAAAACTGTTTCCCGACAGTGATCCCGACTACAAGGGAATCGACAGCAGAGTTCTTCTGCGGGAGACCGTCAAGCTGGCGCGAAATCGGGACATGTGTGTGGAACAGATCGATACCGTCATCCTCTGCCAGCGGCCGAAGCTGAGAGATCATATCGATTCCATGCGCGCCAATCTCGCGCTGGATCTTGAGATCCCCCTCGAAAACGTGTCCGTCAAGGCGACGACCACCGAAGGGATGAACGACGAGGGGAAAGGCCTCTGCATCTCCGCCCAGGCGATCTGCCGTCTTCGTTCGGCGTGATATCCTGAACACCGTTTCCATCACTTTTCTAACTGATAAAATATTATTGACATTAAAAATTCTTTCGGCTAGAATAGACGCAGTCCATTCTAGCGAAGGTATCTGATTGTATGGAATCAAAAGAACAGTTCAAACAAATGTACAAGCGCAACGACGAGGATCTGCGTATCTATGGCGCCCGGGAGCACAACCTGAAGAACATCGATCTTGTGATCCCGCGCAACAAGCTTGTCGTCATGACCGGCGTGTCCGGTTCCGGCAAGTCCTCCCTCGCGTTCGATACGATCTACGCGGAAGGCCAGCGGCGGTATGTCGAGAGCCTTTCTTCCTACGCGCGCATGTTCATCGGACAAATGGACAAGCCGGACGTGGAAAAGATCGACGGGCTCTCCCCCGCGATCTCGATCGATCAGAAGAGCACGAGCCACAACCCGCGTTCCACGGTCGGTACCGTTACGGAGATCTACGATTATCTGCGCCTTCTGTACTCCAGATGCGGAACGCCGCACTGCCCGAACTGCGGACGGGTCATTGAAAAGCAGACCATCGATATGGTGGTGGACCGCGTCATGCAGCTGCCTTCCGGCACCCGGGTCCAAATCATCGCGCCCTGCGTACGCAAGCGCAAGGGCGAGTTTGTCAAGCTCTTCGAGCAGCTGCGCCGGGAAGGATACGTGCGCGTCCGGGTCGACGGAGAGGTCTATCCGATCGAGGAAGTTCCCCAGCTGGACAAGAAATTCAAGCATACGATCGAAGCCGTCATCGACCGCCTTGTGATCAAGGAAAGCGTCGAGAGCCGGCTGACGGAATCGCTCGAGCACGCGTTCGCGCTTGGGCAGAACCTTGCCATCGTCGCGGTCGCGGACGGCGAGGAACAGCTTTATTCCCAGAATTTCGCCTGCCCCGACTGCGGGATCGGGATCGAGGAGCTCGCGCCGCGTGCGTTCTCCTTCAACGCCCCGTTCGGAGCATGCCCTACCTGTTCGGGACTCGGGGAGCTCATGAAGATCGATCCCGCACTCGTCGTTCCATATCCGGAGAAATCCTTAAACGACGGAGCGATCCATGCGTCCGGGTGGAACAGCGACAGCCAGAACACGATTGCGGAGATGTATTACCGCGCGCTCGCAAACCATATGCATTTCTCGATGGACACGCCGTTCCAGGATCTGCCCAGGGAAGTGCAGGACGTTCTTCTGTACGGCACGAAGGAGAAGATGGAAGTCTCCTACTCCAGCGCTTATTCCTCCGGCAGGTTCATGGCGGCCTTTGAAGGGATCATCCCGAATATGGAACGCCGCTACCGCGAGACTACCAGCGACTGGACGAAAGCCGAGATCGAGTCCCGCATGGCGCATGTGGTATGCCCGGACTGCAAGGGAAAACGGCTGAAGCCGGAAACGCTCGCGGTCACGATCGGGGACCTGAACATCGCCCAGCTCTGCGATCTGAACGTCAATGCATCCCGCGCGTTTCTGAAGAATCTGACCCTTACTCCGACCCAGCAGACGATCGCGGCAGCGATCCTGAAGGAGCTGGACGCGAGGCTGGGCTTCCTGGTGAACGTCGGACTCGGATACCTCACGCTGTCCCGCGCGGCGGCCACTCTGTCCGGCGGGGAAAGTCAGCGCATCCGGCTCGCGACCCAGATCGGCAGCGGACTCGTCGGCGTCCTGTATATCCTGGACGAGCCGAGCATCGGACTGCACCAGAGGGACAACGCGAAGCTTCTGGAAACCCTGAAGAATCTAAGAGATCTCGGAAACACGCTCATCGTCGTCGAGCACGACGAGGAGACGATGCTTTCCGCAGATTACATCGTTGACATCGGACCCCGCGCCGGCATCCACGGCGGCGAGGTCATGGCCGTCGGAACACCGGAAGAGGTCATGAAGAATCCCGATTCGCTGACCGGCGACTACCTTGCGGGAAGGCGCAGGATCGAAGTTCCTTCGTCCCGCCGTCCCGGGAACGGAAAATACCTGACGGTCCGCGGCGCCGCCGCGAACAATCTCAAGAAGATCGATGTCTCCTTCCCGCTCGGCATGTTCGTCTGTGTCACGGGCGTATCGGGGTCCGGGAAATCGAGCCTTGTCAATGAGATCGTCAAGAAGCGTCTTCTGCACGACCTGAACCGCGCCCGCGTCCGGGCAAAGGAGCATGCGGGAATGGAAGGGATCGAGAATCTGGACAAGGTCATCGACATCGACCAGAGCCCGATCGGAAAGACCCCCAGGTCCAACCCTGCGACCTATACCGGCCTGTTCGATCTGATCCGCCAGCTGTTTGCCGCGACTCCCGACGCGAAGGTCCGCGGATACAACGCGGGGCGCTTCAGCTTCAACGTCAAGGGCGGCAGATGCGAATCCTGCAAGGGCGACGGCATCGTCAAGATCGAGATGCACTTCCTCCCGGACGTGTACGTTCCCTGCGAGGTCTGCCACGGCAAGCGGTACAACCGGGAAACGCTGGAAGTGCGGTATAAGGGAAAGAACATCTATGATGTGCTCGACATGACGGTCGACGAGGCGCTCCCGTTCTTCTCGGCGCATCCAAAGATCAAGAACAAGCTGCAGACCCTGTACGACGTGGGGCTCGGATACATCAAGCTCGGACAGCCGTCCACGACGCTGTCCGGCGGCGAGGCGCAGCGTGTCAAGCTCGCGACGGAACTGTCCAGAAGGGATACCGGACGGACGCTGTACATTCTGGACGAACCGACGACCGGTCTGCACGCACATGACGTGAAGCGTCTCCTGGGCATTCTGAACCGGCTTGCGGATTCCGGAAGTTCGGTCCTTGTGATCGAACACAATCTCGACGTCATCAAGACCGCGGACTGGATCATCGACCTCGGTCCGGAGGGCGGTGACGAAGGCGGTACCGTCGTAGCGACCGGAACGCCCGAGCAAATCGCGCTCTGCGAAAAAAGCTATACCGGGCAGTTCCTGAAAAAAGCGCTTGAAAAAGATGGCGCGGCAGGTACGGAGGGTGTGAAATGAGGACGTTCCGCATCATCCTTGCCGTGATCGGCACGCTTCTGATCCTGGACAGTCTGATCGTGTCGCTGCTTTCCAATTTCAACCTGGGCGTGATCCTTCCCATGTTCTTCGGGTTTCCGCTCGTACTGCTTGCGATCCTTCTGCCCCGTATGGATCACGGGATCCTTCTCGTGCTGAAGTGGGCGGCGGTAGCCGGCTACTCGGTTGCTGCGCTGATCTTCCTCGTCTGCGGGATCCTGATGACAACCGCAGCGAAGCGGGCAGATGACGTCGATTCCGACGCACTGATCGTACTCGGCGCGGCGCTGCACGGCGACAAGGTGACCTGGGTCCTTTCGAACCGTCTCGATACCGCGGCGGATTACCTGGATACGCATCCGGACTGTATCGCGGTCCTGTCCGGCGGGCAGGGCAGCGGTGAGGATATGCCGGAAGCCGTCGGAATGAAGCGATACCTGATGGAAGTACGGCATATCGCGGAAGACCGCCTCTATACGGAGGAACAGTCGACCTCCACGCTTGAGAATTTCCGGTTTTCCAAAGAGCTGATCGATAGAGAACTCGGCAGCCGGAAGATCGCGTTCGTCACGACGGACTTTCATGTATTCCGCGCGGGGCGCGTCGCGAAAGCGGCGGGCTTTTCCGCTCCCGGGATCGCTGCCCCGGACGTATGGTATATCCGAATCAACAACTTTATGCGCGAATGCGTCGGCATCTGTGTCTACGCGCTCCGCGGACAGCTCTGATCCGGCTTGGCATCCCCGCGCGCGCGGACGGACTGACAAGGAACGAAGAAATGAAACGGACACCTATCGATAAACGGAAACTCCCGACGTATACAAAGGGAGAAGAGATCATGAACATGGTGACGCACATCGTCGGCGGCGCGATCGGCGTCGCCGTTCTGGTAGCCGGCATCCTGCTCGCGGTCAAACACCATTCGGTCTGGGGGATCGTCTCCCTGTCCTTTTACGGCATATCCATGATCTGGCTGTACACCATGAGCAGTGTCTATCACGGACTGACTCCGTCCCGGGCGAAGAAGGTCATGCAGGTCCTCGATCACTGCACGATCTACGCGCTGATCGCAGGGACCTACACGCCGATCCTTCTGGTCGCGCTCCGGCCGCATTACCCGGTCCTCGCATGGGTCTGCTTCGGGATCGAATGGGGCCTGCTCGCGCTTACGACCACTCTGACCGCCGTCGACCTGAGGAAATACCGTGTCTTCTCCATGATCTGCTATATTTTCATGGGCTGGCTCGTGATCTTTATCGTTCCGCAGGTGATGGAAGTCATGACCCCCGCGGGTTTCTACTGGCTGCTCGCCGGCGGCATCGCATACACGGTCGGCGCGATCCTGTACGGGATTGGAAGCAAGAAACCGTGGTTCCATTCCGTCTTCCACATCTTTGTTCTGCTCGGCAGCATTTTCCAGGCAATCGCCATCCTGCTCTATATCTGGCAGTGACCTGATCGGGCAGACGCATATCAGCTGCATTCATGCACCGGTTTTTCAGACCGGTGCTTTTTTTGCGCTCTTTTTTAACCCGAAAAAAAGTTTTTGTTCTTTAATGTTCCCTTAAGGATGCGCCTGTATGATCAGTCCGTAAACAGGAAAGGAAGGAAACCCGAAATGAGAAACACACATCTGAAATGGATCGCTCTCGCGCTTGCGCT
>JAEEGL015744679.1_pt1 | contig 11805 bp, 9 predicted proteins | sample 9134231 | NCBI WGS metagenome assembly JAEEGL01 (sample SAMN16246548, study PRJNA631951) | gut metagenome | biome: gut microbiome; feature: rumen; material: fiber-attached | host: Bos | place: Iran: Karaj | collected 2018-10 | reverse complement strand
GCTCCGTCATGATTCAGGAGTGCTCCCATGATATCGATTCTTTCGACATCGAATACCTCCAGCATGACCTGCTCGACATCATGCGCAAGATGATTCCGGACTTCGCGGAAGCCCTCCTGAGCCAGCGCGAGCTCTTCGAGAGCGACATTGTAGGTGTTGTAGCAGGCGAACTGCGATGAAAGCAGCGCCGCAGTGACGAGCGCGATCCCTTTGCGCAGCATGCGTCCTCCGAGGCAAAAACAAAAAAACGTTGCTGTTTAACCTAAAACGCCCGAGATTCAAAGGGCAATGCGCATCCCTTTTTTAAAAGAGCGGAACTCTTGCCTGAAATGCGCAGCTCTGCTAATTTTGCGCACTTCACTGTGCTTTTATGAAAGGGCGTGCGGTGGAATCTCAATGTCCTAAATGCCACAAACCTTTTAATGGACGCCCTGCGTTTTGTCCTGGATGCGGAGTGTCGCTGGTTTATAGCGATCGCCAAAAAGAAGACGATCCCCTCATCGGCCGCGTGATCAACAAAGTTTACCGGATCGACAAGAAGGTGGGCGAAGGCGCCATGGGGCGCGTCTATCTCGCGCAGGACATCCATCTGCGCAAACAGGTCGCCCTCAAGATCCTGCGGCCCAACCTCGTAGAGGATCCCATTGTCGTCAAACGATTTGAGCGCGAAGGCCAGGCGGCCAGCAGGCTCAATCACCCGAACACCATCTCCATTTACGGATGCGGTCAGGAAGACGACGGCCTTTTATGGATCGCCATGGAATTCGTGCAAGGGCCCGATTTGGGCACCATCATCGCCACCGAATGGCCCCTGCCCACCATGCGCATCATCCATATTTTCAGGCAAATCTGCTCGGCCCTGGACGAAGCGCATACCGCCAAAGTCATTCACCGCGATCTCAAACCCGCCAACATCGTTTGCTTTAACTACCGTCACACCCGCGACTTCGTCAAAGTACTCGATTTCGGCATCGCGAAGATCATCGATCCGGACGCAGACTACCAGCCGCTCACGCGCGAAGGCATCGTCTGCGGCACGCCCGCTTACATGAGTCCCGAACAGGTGCAGGGATTTGAGCTCGACAACCGCTCCGATCTCTTCAGCCTGGGCATCATGCTCTATCAGACCCTGACCGGACAGCTGCCCTTCCTTGCAGAATCGCCCGTCGAGATCGCCACAAAGATCGTCATGGAAGCGCCCAAGCGGCCTTCCTCGCTCCACAAGCACTGGCCTTACCCGCGGGAACTCGAGGAACTCGCCCTCAAGTTATTGCAGAAGAAAAAGGAAGATCGCTTTGCGGATGCGCATCTCGTGAAGAATGAGCTCGATCGCATTCAAAAGCTGCTCGAATCCCAACCCGGTTATGTGGCCGATTACGATCCCGAAGCGCCGCCTCCAGAAAAGAAAGACGAGCTGAGCGAAGCCCGGACGGTCGAACTCAAACCCGATGCGATGAACGCGCTCGCGGCCGCATCAAAGGCTTCCAACGCGCCCACATCGCCAGCGATCACGGAGCCGAGCAAATCCGTTCTTTCGACGGAGCATAAGCAAACCGCGCGGCCTCAAAAATCGATGACGATGCCGCTGGTGATCGGTCTCGCCGTGGGGCTTGTGGTCATCGGCGTCCTCGCCTTTTTTGTGCTGAAGTAGCGCTATCTGACCTCAAAGCCCCATCATCCCTCGCCTTAAGCTTCGGCTTTCGAATTCCGCCTTCTTAAAAATCCTGCGCTAAGGACTGCAATCCATCCCCAAAGGCCGGTCTTGCCTAAAGGTGCCGAGCTGCATCCATCGTCGCTGTCGCTTTCTTCATCGACCGCAGCGTCGTCTTTGATTTCCGCATCCTGCTTTGAGGCATCCCTGCCCGCATCCGATGCATCTGCGGTGGCGGCGTCTTCTGAGCCGCTTCCGCCGTCTTCGCTTCCGCTGTCTGTCTCCGATGCATCACCGCCCGCATCCGATGCATCTTCCTCGGAGCCGTCTTCCGGACCGCTTCCGCCGTCTTCACTTCCGCTGTCTGTCTCCGATGCATCTTCGCCCGCATCCGATGCATCTTCCACGGAGCCGTCTTCCGGGCCGCTTCCGCCGTCTTCACTTCCCCCGTCTACCAGGGAAGGAGGAAGGCAGTCGGAATATTCTTCATAGCCGGGAACAGGAGCACAGACATTGCCGTCTTCTGCGCAGTCCTTTGTGACCAGTCCATAAGACGGATGGCAGCCCTTTAAAAGATTGCCTTCGCAAGTTCCAAAGGATGTGACGTCGCCACAATCGACGTAGTCTGCAGCATAGCAATACGCTCCTGTTTCCCCATCAACATCCGCCATGTGACATCCGGCATAGTGATCATCAATACAGTTGTTGATCTCAAGGCCTGCTGCGGCGGGATTGCAATAAACCACAGTATTGCCGTCGCAGAATCCTCCATTGGATACAGGACCACAATCGGTGTAGAAGTCGGGAATATAGGGGTTATTGGGGGTTACGCAAACCGCGTATGCCTTCTCCTGATAATGGTACGTGCTGCAAAGAACGCCCTTCTGAGCGCAATCGATGACCTCAAGCTGGCCATCTTTGCATTGCTTTAAAACATTTCCTTCACATTGACCGTTCTCGCTCACCGAGCCGCAGTCTTCTGCCTGAACGTTTTGAGCTAAAAAGAGACAAGCAAGAGTGAAAGCAAAACGCATGTTGAAGCCTTTCTATGGGGTGAGGGTTTAAAAAATAGTTGCGCTCACCGCCAAAATCAGCGGCGGCGGCGGAATCCAAACAGGGCAAACAATGCGAGGATCACCGGAGCTGCGGACTTTCCAGGCGCAGAGGAGCATCCATCATCGCTGCCGGACGAGGAATCTTCTTCAACCGCAGCATCTGCAATGATCACTGCGGCGTCTTCTTTTTCGGCTGCAGCGTCTTCTTTTACAGCGGCATCTTCTGTGGTTGCTGCATCTTCGGGCAATGAAGCATCTTCAGATGAAGTTGCATCTTCAGTTGTGGCGGCATCTTCATTTACAGCGGCGTCTTCATTTGTGGTGGCATCTGTCTCGGTTTCTGCGTCCGTGACCGATGCATCTTCAGCTGCGGGCTCCACACAGTCCATGATGCCTTCTTCATTTTCGCCGCAGACGAGACCATCTTTGCAGGGAAGGCGCAAAACACCCGTGGATCCGCAGAATACAACTACGTTGCCTTCACATCTCCCCTTCTTGGTCTCGCCTTCACAGTCCACGTCGTCGTCATCATCGTCGTCGTCGTCGCCTTCCAAACAACTGTAGACGCCGTTGACAAGTCCACATCCACCTTTCGATCGACAGTCGATGGTTTGAAGGGTGTCCTGCAGGCAATAAGTGATCACGCCGTTCTCGCAAATGCCTTCATAGGTGACCGATCCACATCCATGCGCGGGCGGATCGTTACATTCCCCATTGGTACATCCATATGGACAATGCATTTCATCAAGACCGAACTCGCTGTCTTTACAGAAGACCGCGACGTCTCCTATACAGGTGCCACGCGATGTGATCTCTCCGCATTCCGCCTTACATTCATAGCCAAATGATGCAGAGATCTCCTTGCATTCATATGTAAATTGACCCGTGATCGACTGAGTTGCACAGTCCCTGGTCACCAGTTGGCCGTTGTAATTGCAAAAAGAAAGCACGCTGCCGTCACATTTGCCCATTGAGGTGACATCACCACAATCTTCAGCAAATGCAGCAGTCGAGAGACCGGTCATTAAAAGGGCGTAAAAGGCAGATTTCATGATTCTCCTTAAAACAAAGGAGTCCAGCAATTGGACAAGTAAAGTCGCTCCCACCTTGAATCAATGCTGCACGAACAAAGATTCAAAGACCGCCTGTGAAACAAAATTCTTGCTCAGATGGTGATTCAAAGTTTGATCGCTCGCATTTTGATCAACGTTCGTCAATCTTTAAAAGACCATTCCGCAAACAATGAATCACCAAAACTCTGACAAAATTGTCGCAATCGGGCAGATTGCATGACGCACAAACAAAAAACCCCCACCCATGGATCGAGATCACATCAGGTGAGGGTTAAGATGCCTTTTACAAAAAAGGCAGATCAGTTCTTCTTGCGGCGGAGTAAGAGGGCGCCAAAGAGCGGAAGCAATCCTAAGAAGCTGGTCCTGGAATTGGGTGTGGCCGAGCAACCGTCATCGCTGCCACCATCATCGGAGTCGTCCGCGCCGGCATCGGTTGTTGCGGTGCTGGAGTCGGTTGTCGAAGTGCCGGAATCGGTTGTTGAAGTGCCGGAATCGGTTGTTGAAGTGCCGGAATCGGTTGTTGAAGTGCCGGAATCCGAAGTTGAAGCGCCGGAATCCGATTCACCTGCGTCCGAGGTTCCGGAGTCGGTCTCGGAAGAACCAGAGTCCGAGGTTCCGGAGTCGGTTTCGCTGCTGCCGGAATCCGATTCACCAGCGTCCGAGGTTCCGGAGTCGGTTTCGGAAGAACCGGAGTCCGATTCACCAGCATCCGAAGTACCGGAGTCGGTTTCGGCATCGGTGTCGCTTGCATCGGTTTCACCGGCATCTGAGATTCCGGAGTCGGCATCGGCGTCAGCATCAGCATCAGCATCAGCATCAGCATCGGCATCGGCGTCAGCATCAGCATCAGCGTCGGTGTCGGAATCATCATAAATGCATGCAATCAGACCATCTTGCTCGCCACAGCGACCCACATCGCCATTTAAGCGAACGCAGGGTTGTTTATCCCATCGGCCATGCCAGCACTCGATCAAAGTTGATTTATCTTCAGAACAAGTCTTTGTGCCGTCAGCACTCGGATCGCTGACTCCATCAAAGGAGGGGCAATTCATGTTTGCGCTCGGATCGGTGCAAAGACCGTCGGAGCATCTTTTGCCTTCCTCATCAGCACAATCATACTCAAGCATGCCCATCGCACGGCGATAATCATTGGGATCAGAGGCGCTATACCCACAAGCAACAACAACATTGCCTAAACAATAAGCAGTGTTGATGTTATCAGGGCATTGCGTTTTGCTGACACAGTCGTAACCACCTTTTCCATCTGAACCGCAGTGATATTCAATGGTTCCTGTGATAGCTTGATCACTGCAAGTAGCGGTTTTGAGTTCACCGTTGGAACACCAGCGAAGTGAGTCTTCACCATCGCATACACCCGCAGATGTCACTTCCCCGCAGGGTTCAGCAAATGCGCTTCCGGCCAGCAGGCTTGCAACGGCGGTCGTCAACAAAATCTTTTTCATGACAAAATCCTTTCACAAGGGGGTGATTGAAAAAAACGAGGTATAGTTTAACGGAAATGCGCTCCAAAAACAAGGAGTTACTGAAGCTTCCGCTGACGCCTGATGCCCCAGAATCCGAGCAGGAAAAGCCCAGGCACCCAATGCGCTTTTTGCCCCGGCGCTGCGCTGCAACCGTCATCGCCCCCATCGTCCCCGGCCGAAGCATCCGCGTTTGAAGTCGTGCCCGCATCGGTTGAAGCCGCATCCTGAGAGGCATCGCCGCTTGCGGGCGGTTCGGCATCCGCTTCGCCCGCTGCGCCATCTGCTTCCGATACTCCGGAATCCGCTTCTGTGGCTCCGGAATCCGCCTCCATATCTCCGGAATCCGTTTCGCTCACTGCGCCGTCTGCTTCCGATACTCCGGAATCCGCTTCGCTCACTGCGGCGTCTGTTTCCGAAGCTCCGGAATCCGTTTCGCTCACTGCGCCATCTGCTTCCGATACTCCGGAATCCGTTTCCGCGTCCTCTGCTCCCGCATCCGAAGCGCCGGAATCCGCTTCCGCGTCTAAACCTGCGTCGGTTTGATTGAGGCAACTGTAACTGTCGCCGTCCCAGCCGCAAACCTGGCCTTCTTCGGCGCAATCAAAGGTGATCTTATTTCTCCACAGGCAGAGCGAGAGGATTTGACCGTCACAACGTCCCTGGGGAGGCACATCTGCGCAGCCTTCGTTCTCAATCTCGCTGCCGTCGTAACAATAGCCACCGGCGCAATAATATTTGGAGCCGTATTCCGCTTTGCAATCGAGTTCAATCCAGGTGGAGCCCGCATCTTCGTAACAAAAGATGGCCACATCGCCTACGCAATAGCCTTCGTCCGTCTCTGGATCGCAGGCGGGCCCTTTGCAGTCGTAGCCGATCTGTTCGCTGATATAGCCGCAGCTGTATTGCACAGCGCCCGTGATGCCGTCCTCTGAGCAATCAAACGTTTTGACCTGATTGTCTTTGCAGAAGGTTAAAACGTCGCCGTCGCAGCTGCCCTCACGCGTCACAGATCCGCAATCGGCCCAGGCCTGCGAAATCAAACAAGAAATCAGTAACAAAGATGCGCGCCATGCGTTCATGAAATCACCCGCCCGCACAAAAGGCATAAAAAAGGCTCTTTAAAAGCCGATCAGAAACCGGATTCTAAAGAGCCTGAAGGAGGAAGTCGAAGGAATCGGGATCACTTCTCTTTGCGGCGGAGCAAGAGAGCGCCGAAGAGCGGGAGCAATCCCAGGAAGCTGGTCTTGGAGTTCGGGGTGGCCGAGCAACCGTCGTCACCGCCGTCGTCGTCATCGGCATCCGCACCGGCATCCGCACCGGGCTTGTTGCCATCATCGCTGCCGCCGTTACCCGCGTTGCCACCGTTGCCACCGTTGCCCGCATCATCCTTTGCGGTGGAGGCATCGGAAGAAGAAGCATCGGATGCTGCAGCGGCATCCTGATCAGGGAGCGAAGAATCCTGATTGCCCTGGGATGCGTCGCTGTTGGAGGCATCGGAGGAAGCATCGTTCACATCGCCGTCAGGAATCGCGCCATCGTCGGTGCCCTGCGAAGCATCGTTCACGCTGCTGTCAGCTGCGCCACCGTCGACCTCAGTGGAAGCGTCGGGGCGGCTGGCATCTACATCAGAGTCGGTATCGGTATCGGTGTCAGTATCGGTGTCGTCATCAGTATCGTCGTCGCCTTCGACGCAGGTCGCCTTGCCGTCAACTTGACCACAGTCACCATAGCCATATGCGACACAGTCAACAGTAAATTCAGCACCGCCATCGCACATATGCAACATACCGAATTCATCACAGTAGTCAGTGTACGTTGCAGTATCGCACTTGCAGATAGCATAGGAGTCGCCCTTGCTTTCTTCTTCATACGGCACCATCTCGCAAGCATCGGAGCACTGTATAGCGGTCATACCAAGTCCATAGCCCAAACTGAAGAAATACGCGCCATAAGATTCTTCGTCGTTGGGAACGTCGCAATAGATCAATTGATTTTCATCGCCACAGGTGCCCTCAAGGGGCGCATCACCGCAGGGGGTAAAATCGTCAGGGTAAAATACGCAATCAAACAACCAACCGCTGCCATACTCTCCACCAGTCCCACCTTGCGTGGAGCAATCGCTTTCCTTTAATTCTCCGTCCTGGCACCAGATCATGACATTACCATCGCAGGTTCCCAGGAAGGTCACATCACCGCATTCCTCAGCAAACGCGCTATTCGCAAACAAAGCCAAAACAGCAGAAGCAGTTAACAACTTACGCATCGTGAATCTCCTTCAAAAATGGGTTATCGTTCAAAAAGATGAAGGGCCTTTTAGCGGCAAAGTCTCTGACGAGGAAGTGTATTTCATTGCACAAATGCCGGATTTTAAACATTTTTTTTCACTGTCATCTGTCAGTTATCTTTGTTTTACAGACATTCACACTCCAAAAAGAAACATCAGATGAACAAAGATCCGTCTTTTGAAGCCCGGATTTTGGAAAGCAGACTCCGGGGGTGAAGTAAATGACACCGCGCGATGGCGTCTGGATCTCAGCAATGCGCGTTTTAAAGTCGCCTGCAACCTCAAAGGAGTCCGCAGGGAGCGCAATGGAAGCCGTTGTCGCAATGGATCACTTCACCGGTGATCGCACGGGAGAGAGGTGAGAGCAAAAAAAGGACCGCGTCGGCGACGTCTTCCTGAGTCAGCGCGCGGTGAATGGGGGTTTGTTCGGGCAGCTTTGCAATCTGCGATCGCAGACCCTTAATGGCCGAGGAAGCGAGTGTTTTGACGGGACCGGCGCTTACGGCATTGACGCGAATCCCTTGTGATCCAAGCTCGCAGGCTAAAGATCGGACGCAGGCTTCGAGAGCTGACTTTGCGGGGCCCATTAACCCATAACCCGGCACGGTAAACTGGGATCCGATGTAAGTTAAAGTACAGATGCTGCCGCCGTCTTTCATATAGGTTTTGGCGCAGTCGGCAAGCGCGAGCAGGCTGTATACGCTGCACTCGAAGGTGGTTTTAAAGTCGTCGCGCGGTATTTGGGAAACTTCGTCGGTCAAGGCCGAAGGCGGCGCAAAGGCGATGCTGTGAACCACAAAATCCAAACCATCAAAGGCTTCGGCGGCTTTGTGAAAGGTCTCCTTCAGCATCGATTCATCGTTGACGTCGCAAGTAAAACAAGGCGCCGAGATCTCATTGGCCAGGGACTCTGCAAATTTGTAAGTCCGCTCGTTCTGGCAAACCAGGCCCACCGTTGCCTGTTCCCGATGCGCCGCCTTTGCAATGGCCCAGGCCAGAGATCGGTGATTGGCCACCCCAAAACAGAGTCCGCGCTGATTGAAAAGTAAGCCCATCCGAAAAACTTTCTTCCTGAAACTCAAAGCCATGCTTTACGCCCTGACCGTCAAAGATTACAAGACAAACCGCAAACAGAGACGGTCGCGTCGGCAAATTTGTCGGGCGCGCCTGTATAGAAAGAGGTGAAACAGCGATGCCAAAGTTGATGTCGCATCTGGATATGCTCGAAGCGCAGGCGATCTTTGCACTCCGGGAGACTGCAGCTTCATTTGAGCGACCGGTTTTATTGTACTCGATCGGTAAAGACTCTTCGGTCCTGCTCAGGTTGGCAACAAAGGCCTTTGCACCAGCCCCCATCCCCTTCCCGCTTTTGCATGTCGATACGGGCATGAAATTTAAAGAGATGTACCAGTTTCGATCGCAGATTGCAGCGGATCCCAACCTGACGCTGCTGATTGAGGAACCCGGTCCCCTGCCCGATGATTTATCGCAGATCGACCGATCCCATTGCTGCGCGAAGCGAAAGACAGAAGCCCTGCTGCATGCATTATCTGCGCATCGCTTTGATGCAGCCATCGGCGGCGCGAGAAGAGAGGAAGAGAAATCGAGAGCGAAAGAACGCATGTTCTCTTATCGAAACCGCAACGGCGTATGGGATCCCAGGCGGCAGCGTCCCGAGATTTGGAACGTCTTTAATACCAAGATTGCCGAGGGTGAATCGGTTCGGGTGTTTCCGTTATCTGATTGGACCGAGATGGATATCTGGTTGTACATCGAGCGGGAAAAAATCCCGGTGGTGCCGCTTTATTTTGCAGCCGAGCGGCTTGTGATTGAACGCAACGGGCAACTGATTCCAACAGAGGGCTGTCAAAATCTGCTGCGGCCCGGAGAACAAATGGTCACAAGGCTTTGTCGTTTCAGAACGCTTGGTTGTTTCCCCTGCACCGCTGCCGTCCCTTCAACAGCAAAGACCGTACAGGAGATCATCCTGGAGCTTTCAACCACAGATGGCTCGGAGCGCACCACAAGGCTCATCGACTTTGATGTAGAGGGCTCGATGGAAAGAAAAAAGAAGGAGGGCTATTTTTAAAATGACCGCCAAACCTCAATCCTTAGACGCCTTTCTCGACTCACAACAAAAGAAGGATCACTTGCGTTTATTGGCCTGCGGTCATGTGGATGACGGCAAATCGACTCTGCTTGGCCGCCTTCTGTACGATACTCAAAGCCTCTACCGCGATCAGATCCTGGCCCTTCAAAGAGATTCAGCCAAAAGACAGGGACCCAGACTCGATTACAGCCTGTTGCTGGATGGTCTCCTGCAGGAGAGGGAACAGGGCATCACCATCGATGTCGCTTACCGGTTCTTTTATACATCAAAGCGGAGCTTTATTGTACAGGACGCGCCGGGGCATCTGGAATACACGCGCAATATGGTCACAGCCGCCTCGACGGCCAATGTAACCCTGCTCCTGATAGATGCAAAGCTCGGCGTGCAGGAACAGACCAAACGCCACGCGTTCATTGCATCTCTGCTCGGCGTCAAACATTTTATTGTGGCCGTCAATAAAATGGACGCTGTGGATTACAGCGAACAACGGTTCGACGAGATCATTCAGGCCTTCAGCGACTATGCGATCAAGCTCGAGCTTTCATCGCTTCATTTTGTGCCCGTCTCCGCATTGCGGGGCGATAACGTCACGACTCCGTCAGCGCAGATGCCCTGGTACAGCGGGGCGACTTTGCTTTCACTCCTCGAGAACATTCAGATTGAAGTGGATCGCAATCTGATCGACCTGCGGCTGCCGATTCAGTCGGCGGTGCGGACAAACGAGTTTCGCGGCTATATGGGCACCCTCGCCTCCGGCGCCATTCGTACAGGTGACGCTGTTTACAGCTTGCCGGGCAAACAGGAAATCAAAGTTCGCGCCCTCTATTCTGCAGGAAAGCCGGTCAAGGAAGCCTTTGCAAACGAAGCGATCACCATAGAGCTCAGCGACGACATCGATCTCAGCCGTGGTGATATGCTGATCCGCAGGAACAATCAACCGAAGTTGAGCGACCGGTTAGAGGTGATGGCGATCGCGTTAAGCGAACATCCTCTGACGTCCAAGAGATCTTATTGGATCAAGATTTGCCATCATATGGTGCGTTGTTTGATTGAAGAGATCCGGTATTTGGTTTCCATCGATACCCTGCATCGCATGCCGGGTGAAGCGGTAATGCAAAACCAGGTGGCGAGGATCGCTTTACGGACCGCCAACCCCTGTATCTACGACGCCTATACAAGGAATCGCGTCACAGGCGCCGCCATATTAATCGATGCAGAAACCGATGAGACCGCAGCCGCGCTGATGGTTCTGGACAGGTCCATCGATCATGCCGAAACGACCGACTCTCATTCAACGGCGACAGAATCTCCATTATCCCCCAACGCGCCTTCAGATGTGGTCCCGAAATGGATCATCTGTAGTCCTGAGCAACTTCAAAACAGCGCCTTCCGAACAAAATATTCTGCTGCCTTAAAGATCGATCGCGATGAGCTGGGCATGCATTTTGCATCCAATGAACAGCTGATCGCTCTGGCCCGACTTTGTAACTCGAGCGATCTTAGTTGTCTTTGCGCCATTCCCTGTTCCAAAGACGTCCTCTCGAAGATCGCTTCCTTTATGGAAGTAGAAGTGATGTAAATCTGCCCGGGTTTCATTCTGCTCCTGACCGGGTTTGATTCTACTTCTGCCCGGGTTTGATTCTACTCCCGACCGGGTTTGATTCTACCATTACCCGACTTTCAATCTACTCCTGCCCGACTTTCAATCTACTCCTGCCCGACTTTCAATCTTCAATATACCGACAAAAATGTCGCGATCATGGAGTTTGAATTTCCATTCGGCCAATTCTTTTGCTGGATGGACGGTCTTTGGATCTCCAGCCTTTGGAGATCTCCATTCAGAGCAAAAAAAAGCCTTCACGGCGGGATCGGGATCCCAAACCGTGAAGGCAGTCTTTACGTGGTCAGGAGGAAATCTTTACGTGGTCAGGAGGAGAAAATTACTTGCGCTTGCGGCGGAGCATGAAGGCGCCGAGGAGAGGAAGCAGACCTAATGCGCTGGAGTTTGAATAAGGCGTAGCGGAGCAACCACCGCTGCTTCCACTCTTCTTTTCTCCATCGCCATCCTCGTCGTCATCCCCGTCGTCATCCTCGTAATCCCCGTCATCGTCGTCGTCATCGCCGCCCTTGGGATTCTTGCCTCCGGAG
>JAEEGL014075200.1_pt1 | contig 11805 bp, 12 predicted proteins | sample 9134231 | NCBI WGS metagenome assembly JAEEGL01 (sample SAMN16246548, study PRJNA631951) | gut metagenome | biome: gut microbiome; feature: rumen; material: fiber-attached | host: Bos | place: Iran: Karaj | collected 2018-10 | reverse complement strand
TGAAAAGGATCCCGGTCATTCCAAGAGGAAAGACCGGGATCCAATATATTGAGAATCATCCGCGGCAATCAGATACCCTTTCCGCCCAAACCGGTACAGATAAGACCTGCCCTGCAGAAAAGCATCATTCCAGTCAGCTAAAGTACCATTCGGATTCAAACCCGATGCGGTAAATGAATGTCACTGCCTGCCCGCGTGTACAGTTCTGGTTCGGCCCAAATCTTCCGGTCGGATTGCCGTTTGCATCAGTAAATCCGGTTGTGATCCCTGCCGCAACTGCCCACCGTACTGCGTCATAATAATACGTGTTCTTTTTAACGTCTTTATAACTGACCCCGCTGATGTCCACAGTTTGTGGCCATTCGTCCCGCAGCAGGCGGTAAATGAATGTCACGATCTGTGCGCGCGTGCAAATATCATCCGGTCCGAATTCTCCGGTAGGGTTCCCGTTTTCATCGGTATAGCCGGTCGTGATCCCGTTCGCAACCGCCCATTTGACCGCGTCGTAATAATAGGTCTTCTTTTTGACATCGGAGAAAGCCGTTACATCACCGGTATCCGCTGGGAAGGTATCCTTTAGAAAACGGTACATGAATGTGACGATCTGTCCCCGGGTACACGGGTCATCCGGGCCGAAATATCCTGTCTGATTCCCGCGACTGTCCGTATATCCCGTGGTGATATTCTGCCCGAACGCCCAGTAGACCGGAAAGAAGTAATATGGATATTCTCCGTAAACATCAATGAAATAGGTGTAGACCAGGCATCTCTGTTCTATTGTTCCGCCGTTCCCGTCAGGGATCGATGCAGTAATCCAGGTATCGTCATAAACGACTTTCAGTGCTTTGACAAGACCGTTTTCATCCACGGAAACGACCGCGGGATTGTCGCTCGTCCAGGTGACCGTATCGGCATTCGTATCATAAGAGATCTGCTGCGTTCCGTTCATCGGAAGTTCAATCAGCTCTGTGTGAAGCGTAAGATACGGTGCGGATCGGTCTTCCTGATCCGCAGCAAAGACCGGCGTTTCACCGACAGTGGTCATTGTGAAGACCATCAGCAGAAGCAGACAAATACTAATCGCTCTTTTCATTATTCCGCCCTCCTAGCAGACGGTGAATCTGTTTCTTACAACGGGTTTTTCCGGATCAGGCGGCTCTGTCTGGGATATTTCACCGGACAGGCTTTTTCCTTGCGTATCTCCAGAATCACCCGTTTCCCGGCAGTCGGAAGACCCAGATCGTGAACGCCGGCTAAACTTCCGCCCAGGATCTTTATTGCATTCCGCGCCTCTTCAAGTTCTTCTCTGCCGTCTGCCCCCTTCATGGCGATCAGTTTTCCTCCGATTTTCACCAGCGGGAGCGTGTATTCCAGCAGAGACGGGAGCGGCGCAACAGCACGGGCGGTGACTGCGTCAAACTGCTCACGGTATATTCCGCGTCCGGCATCTTCGCCGCGAAGATGCACGCCCTCTGTCTCCAGTCCCATGGACCGGAGCGTCTGCAATACGAACTGCAGTTTTTTATCCGTCGCTTCGATCAGTGTAACAGATAGTTCCGGACACATGATCCGGATCAGTGCACCGGGAAAACCAGCACCCGTTCCAACGTCCGCAACTTTACCGCTTTGGGGAAGGAAAGGAAGTACCGTCAGGCAATCCAGTGCATTTTTTTCCTGCATCCCTTCCGGATCCGTAATAGCGGTAAGGTTAAATGAGCGGTTTGTCTCTGCAACCGCTTCACAGTATCGGTCGATCTCCTCTGCCTTCTCAGACGGCAGTTCGACACCGTACCTTGCAGCTGCATCCATGAGCCATTTCTTATCGATCATGTTTCTGATCTCCTTTTTCCGCACGGTTTTTGGCGATCCAGACTGACAACACCTGCAGATCCGCTGGATTTACCCCGCTGATCCGCCCTGCCTGGCCGAACGATGCCGGCCGTACTCTGTTCAGTTTATCCGCCGCTTCCAGACGCAGGCCTGTCACCTGGGAATAATCCAGATCATCCGGCAACTCCAGATTCTCTTCCCGCACCAGTTTGGCCGCCAACGTGTTCTGACGTTTCAGATAACCTTCGTATTTGACCTCGATTTCCGCCTTACGGATCGTTCGTGCGGCAGGATAGTTTCCATCCGGATGGATCACGTCAGCGATATCCTCATAATGGATCTCAGGTCGTTTGAGCAACGCTTCCGCAGATACACCTTTCGTCAGTTCCGCCTCTCCTTTTTCCCGCAGCATCCGGTTCACTTCCGCTGTGGCATGGACCACTGTGGACCGAATCCGGTCCAATTCCTCATCGAGTTCTTCACGGTTCTTCCGGTACTGCAGATATTTTTCTTCGGGAAGGAGCCCGAGGCGGTATCCTTTTTCGCACAGCCGGTCATCTGCATTATCCTGACGCAGGATCAGACGGTATTCACACCGGGACGTCATCATCCGGTAAGGGTCATTTACTCCTTTCGTAACCAGATCGTCAATCAGGGTGCCGATATAAGCTTCCTGCCGTGTCAGGATAAAAGGATCTTCCCCCCGGATCAGCCGAACCGCATTGATTCCCGCCATCAGTCCCTGCACGGCTGCTTCCTCATAACCGGAGGTCCCGTTGAACTGTCCGGCTCCGAACAGACCGCTTATATCCTTGGATTCCAGAGACGCTTTCAGGGAGAGCGGATCGCAGCAGTCATACTCTATGGCATATGCCGGTCTCATGATCTCAACGTGTTCAAGGCCTTCGATCGTACGGTACATCTCGTACTGGACATCAAGCGGAAGAGAAGAACTCATTCCCTGCAGATACATCTCTTCGGTATTTTCTCCGCATGGTTCGATGAAAAGCTGATGACGTTTCTTATCTGAAAAACGGACTACCTTATCCTCAATCGACGGACAGTAGCGTGGTCCGATTCCCACAATCGCTCCACCGTACAGTGGTGAACGGGACAGGTTGTTACGGATCACCTCATGCGTCCGTTCGTTCGTATAAGCGATATAACAGGTGACCTTATTTGTCAGTTCCTGCGCATCATCAAAGCAGAACGGAATGATTTCCTCGTCCCCGTACTGAACTTCAAGCCTGGAGAAATCGATGCTTCTTCTGTGGACTCTGGCAGGCGTTCCCGTCTTAAAGCGGCGGATAGGCAGACCGAGATTTATCAGATTCTCGGTCAGTTTCGTCGAGGGAACGACACCGTCCGGACCACTGTGCCGGATCGCGTCTCCGACGAAGATCTTTCCGCCGAGATAAGTCCCGGTACAGATGATCACCGCTTTACAGGAAAAATCTCCTCCCAGAGAAGTCCTGACGCCCGTCACAGCGCCGTCTTCCGTTAGGATCTCAGTGACCTCATCCTGAAAAATGTCCAGCCCGGACTGTTTTTCCAGCACAGATTTCATATACCGGTGATATGCCCTTCGGTCGCTCTGCACGCGCAGGGAGTGCACTGCCGGTCCTTTGGTCTGGTTCAGCATGCGGCTCTGCAGCATCGTTGCATCAGCCGCCCTGCCCATCTCTCCGCCAAGCGCATCCAGTTCGAAGACCAGATGTCCCTTTCCCGTTCCTCCGATGGAAGGGTTGCATGGCATATTGCCGATTGCATCCAGAGTGATCGTGAATATCGCCGTCCTGCATCCAAGCCTGGCAGCGGCAAGCGCGGCTTCGATTCCGGCATGGCCGGCACCGATTACCGCGATATCATAAGATGGAAACTGAAACATATCTTTCTCCGTTATTTTCCTACACAGAAATTCTCAAAAACTGCGCTGATTACATCCTCGCTTGCATTCTCACCTGAAAGATCATACAGAGCAGCAAGCGCTTCATCGAGCAGCGCATAACAGACATCCAGTGTGATTCCGTTCCTGAGACTGTCCAATGCGTCGTCCACTGCCGTTTTTGACCGCTGTGCGCAGTTCCTCTGGCGCTCGTTTGCAAGCAGCGGCGCATCAGCATCAAACCGGTTCACACCCAGAAAATCCGTCACCGCTTCGGAAAGCCGTGATAAAGCGCCTTCTTCCTTCGCGCTGATCTCTATGACATGAGGAAATGCCGCATAGATCTCGTCTTTTTCGATCTTTTCTTCCAGATCACCTTTGTTCAGCACCACAAGTACCGGTCTTCCTTTGAGTTCTTCGATCAGCGCGCGGTCGTCATCGCTGAGTTTTCTTCCCTGATCGAAGACCGCAAGAATCAGATTGGACCGTTCAAGACGCTGTCTGGCACGATCGATCCCGATCTGTTCCACCTGTCCGGATGCCTCTTCCCGGATTCCGGCAGTATCCGCAAGAAGCAGTGGAACGCCGCCGATGGTGACTCTCTCTTCCAATACATCCCGTGTCGTTCCGGCTTCATTCGATACGATCGCCCGGTCGAAACCGGCGATCAGATTCAGCAGCGTGCTTTTACCGACATTGGGACTTCCGACGATTGCCGCAGGAACGCCTCTAAGCAGTTTCTGACCGGAATCATAACCTGTCAGCAGTTCTGAGAGCTGTCTGCTTACCTCAGTGATCCCGGACTCCAGCAGATCCCGGTCCGCTTCATCCACATCTTCCTCCGGAAAATCAATTTCCGCGGCAATCTGCGTCTGGATCTCCAAAAGCTGATTTTTCAGATCCTCCGTCTTTTTTGCAAGGGATCCTTCAGCAAGGGAGGCAGCAGCTTTTTCTCCGTCCAGAGAAACAGCATTGATCAGTTCCATCACGGCTTCCGCCTCCGTAAGTCCGATCCTGCCGTTCAGAAATGCTCTTCTGGTGAATTCCCCTTTACCTGCAGGTTCGGCTCCGGCGTCATATACAGCCCTGAGAACCGCTTCTGTGACCGCCTCACCACCGTGACACTGAATCTCGACGACGTCTTCTCCCGTATAACTTTTCGGTGCCCGGAAACAAAGCAGAATCGCCTGATCCAGCACTTTTCCGCCGGAGTCGCGCACTGTGCCGAGACATGCCGTATATCCGATCATTTCCGAGACTTTTTTATTCTGCCTGGGTGAAAATACTTTTTCCGCAACCGCATACGCGTCCGGACCGCTGATCCGGACGATCCCGATCCCGCCCTTCCCGGCAGGAGTCGAAATCGCTGCAACTGTTGATGTCAGCATCACTGTTTCCCCCTTCTGATCACGATGCCTCTCTGCATTCCCCATTTTCCGTAGAATGCATCGATTATTTCCAGTTCTTTCTCGTCTGCGCCCAGGATCAGTTTCAGTTCCGCATCATGCTTTACGAGATCGACCGTGGCAATTACCGCAACAATTTCCCGTTCCCCGCTGCTTCCCAGCCATACGTCGATTTCCTCTCCGTCCGCTGTTTTTGTTCCCTCCAGATATCCGTAATCCAACTCATACAGGATCTGCGGATGTTCCGGGTGGAAACTGCCTTTCGGTCTGTCGATCACGACAGGATGCTGCGCAACGAGCAGATCCAGAAATATCCAGAATTCGCGTTCCTTTGCAGTCATTTTATTCCTCGAAAAAAGGGTCAAAGTATCCCCTGTTCCCAAACCATGCTGGGAACACCGACCTTTGACCCCGGTGTTCAATTACAATTCAATTTTTCCGTAAAGACTTCCGATGAATTCTTCAGTGGACTTCAGTTCTTTTTTGACAGGAATATCACTCACCCTGACTTTCGGAACGGAAGGAGCCTGTTCGGAGGATCTGCGTTCACCGCCGACTTTTCCCGAACGTCCTCTGCGGCTGCGCTTTCTTTCCTCGCCGCCTTCACCTTCCAGGGTGATCACGACTTTGCGTCTGGGTTCGCTTCCCACTGAGTGAGAACTGACACCTTTGATCTTCTGAACTTCGGAGTGCACAATTGCACGCTCATAGGGATTCATCGGTTCAAGAGCCTGACTGCGGTGGATACGCAGGACCTTGGAAGCGGTCTTCGCCGCAACTCCCCGCAGAGCTTTTTCCCTGCGTGCCCTGTATCCCTCAATATCCAGACTTACACGGCAATAATCGCCGCTGTCTCTGGAAGAACCGACAGTACACAGATACTGAATGGCATCCATCAGTTCGCCGCGTTTGCCGATGAGCATCGGCGCATCTTCTCCGCCGATCTGAATGCAGACACCGCGTTCGGTCCTGGCAAAGGAATATTCCACTTCCTTTGCACCGTATGCGGAAACGATCTCTTTCAGGAACGAGAGCGCCTTCACCGCTCTTCCCGGCAATTCATTTTCCTGGATTGTTTCCAGAATGACTTCTGCAGAGAGATCTTCATCGTTGTCTTCCGGCTCATCAAGCACTGTCACGGCCGCCAGTTTCTTCTCTTCGGGCTTCTGCTGTTTTTTTGATTCCTTGACGGCGTTTTTCTGTTCTTTCTTGCCGGATTTCTGCTCTTTCTTCTGATCCTTTTTCTGGTCTTTTTTCTGCTCTTTCGGAGCATTCTCAGTCTTGACCTCAGCCTTTTCAGCCTTCTTTTTCTCTTCTTTCGGCTGATTCTGCTGATTCTGTTTTTCTTCTTTGTCTTTGTTTTTCTGTTTCGGATTCTGCTTTTTACTGTTGTTCTGTTCTTTTTGCTCTTTTTGTTCCTTTTTTTCTGCCTTTTTCTTCTCAGGCTTGTGATCATCTCCGTAAAGAAGATCATGTACAGAGAACTCGTCTCTCTTCTGGGTGATTTTCACCTTGGCAGGTTTGGAAAAGAACAGAATCTTCTGAGGCATTTCCAGCACTTCGATGCTGATTTCGTCCCGGGATACGCCCAGCTGTTTGCATCCCTCTTCGACAGCCTCATCGACAGTCTTTCCTGTCGTGATGATTTCTGCCATACTGTGCTTTTTCCTTTCTACTCACCGTACCGTTCGGCATCGATCTCTCTGGCGCGCTGCAGACGCAGGCGGTCCGCTTCGTTCGCAGTCATCTCTTTCTCAACGGTCTTTCCGGTCGTTTTGTCCGTATAAGCCACAGTGCGTTTTGCGTTCTTCTGTTTTTTCTTCTGTTTGATCTGATCCAGAATATCCTGTTTCATCTTTTCCGGATCATACATCTTCTTCAGCAGAAGGCTCTGGAGCATGGAGAGCAGGTTCTGAAATCCCCAGTAAAGGCTGAATCCGTGGGGATACATGAAGGAAAAACCTGCAAACATCAGGCTTGTCGTCCAGAGCATGGTTCTCGTCTGTCTTGCCGCTTCCCCAGACTGGGTGCCGGAGCTCTTCATGGAGACAGTAGTAGCAATGAGCTGCGTGACAATGGAAAAAAGCGGGATCAGCAGAGCAATACCGAACTTCAGTTCCGGTTTTTCATACAGATTGATGCTTCCGATGTTCATTTTCAGGTCCTGGATGGTCTTGAACTCGGTGGCAAATGCGGAAGCAATGTCTGAAAACGCGCCTGCATTGGACTTTACGTACTGAATAATATAAGTCTCAATCATACGATTGTTACTTGCGATAGTAGTTCCGGCTTCTGCTGCAAGGGAAATCGTCCGCTCAGCCAGAGAGGCGATGAAATCCTTGGGAAGCGTCAGCATATAGGTAAGAGGTCTGTAGATGACCTCGACGAGGCCGAACATGATCAGAAGGTTGATGACCATGGGCAGACATCCGGCAGTCGGATTATAGCCGTACTCGGTGGTCAGTTTCGTCAGTTCCTCGTTCTGTTTGTCCCGGTCGTTCCTGTAACGGGTCTGGATATCCTGAACCAGCGGGTTGAAAGCTGCCATCTGCGCAGTGCTCTTATGCTGGTTGATGCTCAGAGGGAACATCAGGATCTTCGTGATCAACGTAAAGAGCAGCAGGGCGAAGAGATAAGCCAGCGGGAAATGAAGAACATCTTCCGCTAACCAGTAGCAAAACTTCATGATATATCCGAGCGGGATGGCAAGAAGTTGGTTCAAAAAATTCATTTTTTTCTATCTCCGGATAATTTAATTTTTTTCTGAGGGACCGGATCGAATCCCCATCCGCCGAAAGGATTGCAGCGCACGATACGCCGGATGCCCAGCCATGTTCCGCGAACGGGTCCGTGGATCTGAATAGCACCGATCATATACTGACTGCAAGTCGGGATATATCTGCAGTTTTTTCCCAGCAGCGGGGAAAGAGTGATCTGATATAACCTGACAAGACCGATCAGGATCTTACTGACGATTCTGCTGATCATTTGGACAGGATACCGGCATGAGTAAGATGATTTTCAAGCACTTCCATGACGTCTGTGCTCTTTTTATTCAGGATCGGGTGTCTGCAGACCACAACGATGTTCGCGGAGACTTCATTATCCCTGAGCAATTCCGTCGCTGCCGCTCGGACAATCCGTCTTGCGCGGTTCCGTTCCACAGCACAACCGAGTTTTTTATTTGTCGTTATACCCAAACAAATCCCTCCATGCTTTTTCGGTACCACATAAGTTACCAGCATGGGAGATACGTAGGATTTTTTACTTTTGTAAGCGCGCAAAAACTGATAATTCTGCGTTAATGTTTTCAATTTCATAGGAAAACATTCCAGTAACTATTAATAAAGCCAGCCGCGAAGGGTTGGCTTCTCATTTTACGCGCTTAAACGAGCCCTGCCGCGTGCACGACGGCGCGCCAGGATCTTGCGTCCGCTCTTGGAGGACATGCGTTTGAGAAAACCATGCTCTCTCTTCTGGGTGCGCTTTTTCGGGTGAAATGTAGGCTGCATTGAAATTCTCCTTTGTAAAACCTTGCGGATTACAAGTATATACTAAGGCGATTTTTCTTGTCAAGGAAAACTACTTGCCTTTTCTGTATGTTTTTTCCGATTTTTCCTTGTAGAATCAGCATTTCCGAATCATTGTTTTGCTGCTGTTCAGGTTGAAAACATACTCAAAATTTGGTAAAATTAATTGGTTTATATTATTAGTATTATATTAATATTTTTTATACTTTTTTGAATGAGGAATGATACATGGAATCCTTTTCCCAGTGTGTTGATGCCGTAAAGGAATACTGCAGGGAACAAGTCACCGAAGCCGCCTACAATCTCTGGTTCAAGGGTATTGAGGCAGAATCATTTTCAGGTGACAGTGCTGTTCTCAGCACTTCCTCTGATTTTATCCGCACGACACTTGAAACACGTTACCTTCCCCTTCTGAAAGAGGGTTTTGAAGCGGTGATCGGATATCCTCTCGAACTTACCATCCTTTCCAGGGATGCGATGAAACCGGATCCTGTTCCTATCACACCGGGTTCCATGGTCTCTCGCGGTGAGGAATCCTACACGTTCGATAATTTCATTATCGGGTCGGACAACCGCTTTGCTCATGCGGCTGCTGTCGCTGTAGCAGCAAATCCTTCCAATACCTACAACCCGCTGTTCATCTACGGTGCATCCGGACTCGGAAAAACACACCTTCTGTACGCAATCAAGAATCAGCTCGCAAGCACGAGACCGGAACTGAAGGTATTGTACATCGGCGGAGACAGTTTTACCAATGAACTAATTGCGGCGATCAAGAGCGGTTCCACAGAACCGTTCCATGACAAATACCGCAATGTGGATGTTCTTCTGGTGGACGATGTCCAGTTTATCGGCGGAAAGGAATCCACACAGGAAGAATTCTTCCACACTTTCAATGCGCTACATGATGCCCATAAACAGATCGTACTGACTTCGGACCGTCCTCCGAAAGAAATCAAAAGTCTGGAAGACCGTCTGCGTACCCGTTTTGAGTGGGGTCTCATTGCAGATGTCAAACCGCCGGATATCGAAACGAGAATCTCCATCCTTTATCAAAAAGCGGAAGAAATGAACTTTACTCTGCCTGCTGATGTGGCGGAATATATTGCCAAACAGCTGAAGAACGATATCCGCCAGCTGGAGGGATCTCTGAAAAAACTGTACGCATATTATCTGATGAACGGTACAGAACCGACATTGTCTCAGGCACAGGAAGCAATCAGCGATATCATCAATGAACAAATGCCTTGGCCGGCAACGGTAGACAACATCATCGAAGAATGCGCCAGGACATTTGGTGTAACCGCGGAAGATATCCGTTCAAATAAACAGAATGCAGAAATATCCAATGCCCGTCAGACTGCCATGTATGTGATCCGCGAGATCACAGGAAATACGATGGAAAAAATAGGAAGCGAATTCGGCGGAAGAAATCACGCCACTGTCGTATATGGTATCCGCAAAGTTGAAAAACAGATGAAAGAAGATTCCCGTCTGAAAGCGATTGTGGAAGACATCATTAAGAACTGTCAGCAATAAACATTTTTTCAACAATCAACATCCTTTTTTCAACACCTTCAACATCTGATATTTTTCTTTCAACATTTACGCATCATTTGAACGTCTTCGTGTTAAAGTTTTTCACCGTATATTTCATTGATATATCATCACAAAACGCAGTTTTAAACACTTTGACGCTCTCTACTGAATCTACTCAATAAATTTATAAAAATATATTAGGAGAACCCAAAATGAAAATAACTTGCAACAGGCAGGATCTTTTGGCATCCATCACCGGAGTGAGCAGAGCTGTCAGTTCGAAATCCTCCATCCCTTCCATTGAAGGTATCCTTTTTGAATGCGATGACACAAAACTGAAACTCACAGCATATGATCTCGAAATAGGCATCATCACTTATGCTGCCGCGGATGTGATTGATACAGGAAGTATCATCATCAACGCGCGACTGCTGATGGATATTCTGAGAAAGAGCGATGGTGAGAATGTAACTATCGAAAGTGATGATTCTCTTCGCGTTCGGATTCAGAGCGGAATCACTAAGTATTCCTTTATCGGAATTTCCCCCTCTGATTTTCCGGAATTGCCTATGCCTGCGACAGATTCTTCCCTTTCCATTCCCGGACAGGATGTAAAGGATCTGATTGACAAGACGATTTATGCGGTATCCACGAATGACCAGCGACCGGTACATACGGGAAGCAAATTCATCCTGAAAGACGGAACAATTACTGTGGTTTCCGTTGACGGACACCGCCTGGCGGTCGCCAGAAAAGAAGGTATAGGAAGTGATGTGGATGCTTCTTTCATCGTTCCGGCAAAGACGCTTCAGGAACTTTCAAAACTGATCGGAGACAAGGAAGAAAATGTCCGGATCAGTACTGCCAGAAGATATGCGATTTTCCATCTTGTCGGATATACCGTCGTCACCCGTTTGCTGGAAGGAGATTTCATCGATTATAAGGCAAGCGTGCCTCAGAGTTACAAGACCGTCGTTACCGTAAAAGCCGGCGATCTGATGGATGCGGTCGACAGAACTTCTTTGCTGATCAGCGACCGTTTCAAGAGCCCGATCCGTCTTCAGATCGGTTCGGAAGAGTTGAAAGTCAGCTGCACGACGGCACTGGGCTCTGTCCATGACGAAATTCCCTGCACCTGTGAAGGCGATCCACTTGAAATCGGTTTCAATTACCGCTACGTACTCGACGCTTTGAGAAACGGCGGTGTAGCCGAAGTCAAACTGATGATGAATGAACCGACCCGTCCCATGACGATCGTACCGGTGGAAGGAAACGATTTCCTTTATCTCATCCTTCCCGTAATGCTCCGTTCCTATGAATAATAATAGAATTCTCATACACACCGAATACATCACACTCAGTCAGTTTCTGAAATTCTGCGGTGCGGCCGCGACAGGCGGGGAAGCCGGAGAATGGATCCGTGACGGGATCGTTCGGGTAAACGGCGAAGTATGTACTGCAAGAGGAAAAAAACTATACGGCGGCGAGACTGTCACTGTATTTGATGAACAATACCAGGTGGTCCGGTCGTGAGGCTCATATCGGAAAAAATCACGAATTACCGAAATATCGCTTCCGCAGTTTTTGAACCTTCGGAAACTGTGACTGTCATCTG
>JAEEGL013458623.1_pt1 | contig 11805 bp, 9 predicted proteins | sample 9134231 | NCBI WGS metagenome assembly JAEEGL01 (sample SAMN16246548, study PRJNA631951) | gut metagenome | biome: gut microbiome; feature: rumen; material: fiber-attached | host: Bos | place: Iran: Karaj | collected 2018-10 | reverse complement strand
GGTCAGGAACAGCCGCAGGCGTTCCCCTTCGTTTCCCATGGGGCTGTGGCGGTTAAGCACGTCGAAAATAATCATGTGCCGGGTATCGTCACGGAAACGCTCCACAGCAAGCTCGTGCTGGCCGATGATAATGGCGTCATTTTTCATAAGCGGACAGTCCTTTCTTACAGATTCTGGGCAGAAAAATAGCCGAGCAGGGTGAACCTGTCCGGCGTACTGTCCATTATTCTTGTTTAGCGTTTCTGGTTCAACCAGCGGCGTTACGTGGTTTATCCCTATCAACCACCACAGAATCAACAATGATCTGAACATCTATTACGACATATCAAATAGTATCGGAAACCATAGTTATGTCCGTCAAATAAGCAAGAGTAACCTGAGCGCTTTTGACCTTGAAGGGCATCAGGTCGTTCGAAGTCAGTTTTCCCAGGTTCGCTATGAATGTCTGTCGATCACCATTGCCGGCGGCCGTTTCTCTTTCAATCTGTTCTGTATGAGACGGTTTGAAAGTGTTGGTCATGTACAACTCCTGCTGTACCCAGCAGAACAGAAAATCGCTATTCGCCTGTGCAGTGAGCACGATATCCACAGTATCCGCTGGCGTCTTGACCCCACACGTCGGATCGACTCTAAAAACTCTGAACTGCCAGCATTTTGATAACGCTCTTTCAGCATCATGGAATGGAATCCAGATTTTTTCTACAAAGTTCGTGGAATATGGGCAAAACGCGGAGAGGAACAGATTATTCTAAAACAAGCATAATTGCGGTTTCGTTGACTATCTTTTGTCCCCGCAATATAATGTTGGTGTATTCTGCGTACCATGCTTTTTTGATTGCTCTGATGGTCTGCGTGGAGCCAGTTTTTTAGTGGTGGAGGTGATACAAGATGGGTGAAAGATTTGCGGATTTGAGACCAATCTCTTTTTCCGAATATGAAACCATAGGAACACTGGCATTCTACTTCTTTAGTCCTTTGGAGAATGAAAAACTAAAGGCGGAAATGGGCCTTCCCTCAGAGGAACGTATAATTCCCTTTAGCGGGATGGAGTTTTATAATTTCTTACAACAAAAATACGGTAAAGAGTACGAAGGGAAACTCTTTAAAGTCAAGCGAATTCTCTCTCTAATGGAACGTGCCGAGCTGCTGACATATGAAGGCAATTCTAGAAGCGCCTTGCTCGGAAGCACTTATTATGCGATGAAAGTACTGACAACGCTTCAGCGGAGGAATACTTTATGGCTCGGTGAGGCATTTGGATTTCCTTATCTGCATGAGAAGCTGAAAGCCAATGTCGTCCACATTACTGGCCATGGAAAAGACGACCGCATAGGTAACGGGTCGGGCTTCCTGCTCAACAGTAATACTGTTTTGACGTGCAAGCACGTAGTTACCGATATGGTGCCCGATGAAAGGCTGGATATTGCTGGAAAAGAATACGCTTATACCGTGAAAACTCATGAGAGTCGGGACATTGCACTGCTGACTTTAGCAGAAGCTGTTGACTCGGTCAGTAATTATCCGATATTCAGTGAGGCAAATACTCTCGATGAAGTAATGATCATGGGATACCCACCAATCACCGGAGCTGACAAAGATTATATGTTATCACAAAAGGGCGAAGTGAACTCTGTTGTTTATGATTATCTGAGTAGGACCAATAATCTTGTCCTTTCGTCGATTACACGGCCAGGGAACAGCGGTGGCCCCGTGATATCGAAAAGCGGGTATCTGGTCGGCATGGTTACGCAGTTCAATGTTGCCGGGGAAACGGTTGGTTCAGGCTCCGGAGACAAAGAAGAGCAGGATCGCTTCCCATTCTATATGGCTATGCAGGGAAACACGTTATATTCCGGAATCAAAGAAATCGACCCTGGCATTGAGGTCTTCTTTGAAGATTATCAGTGATCCCTGTTTTCAAGTAGGCCGATGGGTTGCAATGGTTGTTTTTGCGCCAAGTCTTTACCGGCTGGCCACTGGTGCGGCATTCTATCTTGACATTACTACCGTTTACGATAGTAAGGCACAATTGCTAATATCATCAGCAATTCCAACGTACACTTTTGGTAAAGATGTTGTTAACAGTATCGGCGGCATCATCGGCAGCGAAACCGGGGTGATGGTTTGCCATCACGGTGTAGTCCTTGGTTTTGTCGATACGAAATACAGCCATAAACACCATTCCTTGTTCATGATTTTGGGCAGCAAAAAGCCGGGCAGCAAATCTGTCCGGCGATCTGTCTGATATGAAATTCTATCGTTCCGCGCTTCGATGGCGGCGTTTCTGCCACTGATCCAGCAGCTTGAAGATGGTTTCAGAGCGATAGCACGCAGAGACACATGGTGATGAAAGTAAGGGATCGAGTCCAACTGATGTGTAATCAGCTTTGAAATAAGTGGTAGAAGGAAAAGTTTGAGTTATTTGCAAAAGGATGTCACAAAACCGTTGTCTCATGGCGTTATAGTGATTAGAAAGCAATCCGGTTTTAGGATGTGGATGAAACCGTTTGCGCTTATTAAATCGTAAAACACGATCAACTGCCGGATGTCATCCCGGAAACGCTCCACCGCTAGCTCATTATGTTCGATGATTACGGCGTTTTTCATAGGCTTTTTTCTCAAGTTTTCTACCAAGAAAAAGGTCAGGCAGCTAACTGTCCGGAGCCTGTCCGATACAGAGTCTAATGTTCCGCGCTTCGATGGCGGCGTTTCAGCCACTGATCCAGCAGTCTGAAGATGATCTCCTCCATCCGTGTGGGGGAGTAATACTTGGGGAAGTATTTGCGGAGCTTGTCCAGCGGGATTGTGATGCTGACATTTTGTGGCTTCTTCTGTTCCATCATGATTTGGAGCATATTGTCCTCATTCAGTTCGCCAGTTTGACTGAGCCTCCGCATCCGCTGGGCTTGTGACACGGAAGGTGTTGCCTGCTCACTGTCGATGGTTTCTAACAGGAGGCGCTGTTCCGGCTCCGTCAGTGCCGCAATTTGATAGGCGGGTGTCAAGGAGATCTTCTTCTCGTCAACCATCTGCATCAGTTCCGGGACGAGGTTGTTGAGGGAGATAATATTGCGGACCGTATCTCCGCTGATACCATCCACATTTCCCACTTCATCGTCGCTGCGGAAATTCGCCGAATTATTCGTCGGATTTTCCTGTGCTTGTCTTGGCGGCCTTCCCGCCGTGCGTTTGATGGCCTCCAGCCGCATCTTATACGCTTTGGCTCTTTCGCTTGGCAGCACATCCTCCCGCTGGGCATTGGAATCCACAAGCTGGATGATAGCCTCGTCGTCAGTCAGGTTGCGGACGATGCAGGGCATATCCGTAAAGCCGGCTCGCTCGGAAGCTAACTTTCGCCGGTGCCCAGCGACAATCTCGTACCCGCCCTCAGCTCTTGGCCGGACGATGGCAGGCACAACAACACCGTTCTGCTTCACGCTGTCCACCGTGTCCAGCATGGCTTGATCCTCCCGGATGCCGTAGGGGTGGTTTGGGAATGGGTACAACTCGGTCAGCGGAATACGGACGATCTGCTCAGTAGTCTGGTTTTTCTGAGGCAGAAATGTTTTCTCTGGCATCGTTTCCTCCTTAGTTTTGTGAATCATAATCTAGGAAGCTTTTGAACTGAACCCAGATATGAACGTCCGAGTAAACAACAGATTTCTTCTTTTGTTGACGAAAAGTGATCGGCAAAATATAATATTACCAGGTTTATTGAGTCTAAGTAGTTCCGTAGTGTACGCGTAATACGTCGAGATGATTGGAAGGTTTTTGTTTATGACTGGTGAATTGCAACAGCGGCTTAAGCAGTTGAGTAGCCCATTTGCAACCGGGGGTGGAGGTAATAATTTCGAGCGTCACGTGCAAGCAGTATTCATGTTGTCTCTTCTTGTAGATGGGTTTTCTCCTGTCATTAATGCGCCTGTAAAGGTGTTGCACTTTCAAGCGAAACACTTGGGATATAATACTGACGATTTAGTGGTAATATCTGGGATCCAGACAAGAGGAAAAAAGCTACTTTGCCAGATCAAAAACGATATTAGGATAACGAAAACCGACCAGACTTTCCAAGAGGTAATCACGGCAGCTTGGAATGACTATATCAGTGACCAATTCGATAGAGATATTGATCGGATTGCCTTGGTTACAAGCGTCATTGCAAAACCGAGTTTAGGATCTCTCATAGTAATACATGAGCAAGCAATCCGGTCAATAAACGCGGAAGATTTTTTACAGAGAATAGGACAATCCAACTTTATAAGCAGTGATACTAGACATAAATTTGAAGTATTAAAGCATTGCCTTTGTAAAGCGAAAGGGAATGAATTGTCGGAAGAAGAGATATACGGCTTTAGTCAAGCATTTATTCCCGTCGTTTTTGATGGGAATTATGAGGGAAGTGTTCATGAGGCTCTGTGTCAATCCTTAATCCGCTGTAAATCTGATTCTGATCCAAGAAAAGTATGGAATATGCTTACCTTTTACGCTGGTCAATACAATCAATCTGCGGCCAGCATTACAATGGCCAATATCGCATCTGAGATTAAAGAGCTTTTTGGATTTAAGACTGAAGGCATTAAACGGGAAAGATTTATTCCATCTGAATTCTGGGCATGGTTTGCTTTAATCGGAGCATGGAATGAGAATAATACTGAGGATAAAAGAGCGATTGAATGCATCACCGGAAGGAGTTACTCTGAATTTCTTGCTTTTGCAAGGGAACGGCTTAATGCAGGTGACCAATATATATCTCTGACTGATGGGATTTGGAGCATTTCATATAGACGAGAGATTTTTCTTTTGGTTAAAGACTCACTTTTTGATGATGCAATACTTAATGCATTTAACACAGCATCTCAAATTGCAGTTGAATCAAGCAAGCGGTTTGAAAATGCGGATGATGTGGATTTCTTTAGACCCGCGAGCGGGTGGTTTTCTAATTCAGATAGTTTTCGGAAAGGTCTGTGTGAGGGCTTGTGTTTAATGGCCAACAATAGTCCGCCTAAGAACAGCTCCACAGGATTAGTTGAGCGCCAGGCATTTATTCTAGTCCGGGATCTACTCAGTAAGAGTTCATGGAAGACTCTTGCGGGACTAGAAGGATTGACTTCATTGTTTGCAGAATTGTCTCCTAAAGCATTTCTACAAGGGTTGGAATCCCTTTATGTAAAACGAGGCTCAGACCTCCAAAAACTCTTTCCTAAAAAGAATCGGGCTTTTAATAATGATAATCATCTGGTGCATATCCTTTGGTCATTAGAGAAACTCGCATGGATACCGGAGTATTATGGCCGCTGTGTTCGCTGTTTTAGCATGCTCGAATTGTCTGGTTATGAAAAGACAAACCATCGCAATATACCCTTTAATTCTTTGATTACTATCCTTAATGCATTCAAGCCTCAGACCTATGCCTCTTTACAACAGATGAAGAATGCAATTCTTGCTATTCAGAGGGACTCACAAGATCTCTGTTGGGCGGTCATAAAAGCACTATTACCAGAATCCTCTTTTGTGCTGGTAGAAACTCCGAAACCCAAATATATAAACATTTCAAGTTGTGAACGCGAGTTTTCTGAGGACGAATTAAAGGAATTACTGAAGTATTATATAGACACCGCTGTTCAAATGTCTTATGAATCAACAGATCGTATAGCTGTTCTATCTAAGCATATTGATTATATGAGTAATGATATGATTTCAACGTACATGCAGCAAATAATCTCAGCAGCGGCTAATTGGACAGATGAAATGAAATATCCTGTGTGGGATAGCCTTAATGATTTAAGAGTAAGAGTTATTATTGAAAATAAAGGCACTGAACCGGATTCGCTGCTCTTCCAGTTGCTCAGCCAGGCAATCAAAGCATCAATGCCCTTAGATAAATGGTATCAGTATTTGCATCTATATACAGATAATTTGGATGAGTATTATTTGGAGGAGTATTCTTCCAGTAACATAGTTCTTGGCTTTGAAGAACGTGATGTTGCAAGATCAGAAGCAATTCTTGATTTATATAATTCCTACGGAATAGACAAGGTAATCTTATTCGGAGACAGTATAAAGAATCAACTGGATGTCGGTCAAAAGCTTGGTGCCTCATTAAATTGCTCCCAGATAGGTGAGGTTTTGCATCGGTATTCAGAAGCTCAGAATTCGCAGTTTTACCCCGCTGTAATAAACGCCTTTATTGCAGCTCATGGTGTTCAAAGCTTATTCGAAATTGGCCTTGAAGACTATGATGAATCATTCCGCGCGAAGGTACTCTGTTCTGCACCTTTCAATCCTGAGACATTTTCAGTCCTTGACCAGCTTCTATCTGATAAGACTTTGTATTGGAAGAACGTTCCAGTGTTGTGGTTCTCCCCGAAATGGGAAAATAAAACGGTCGAGGCGATGATTCATGAATTAGCCACAGTCGGTAGATTTGACGCGATCATCAATTCTCTTGGGCATTACATTGAGAGAATTAGTATATCGGAAGAATTACTGAAGAGCATTATGTACAATGCTGCGTCGGAGATAAAGCTTGACAGACTCGATTCACATGCTGCTTGTAGAATCATTAATCAGCTTCAAGCTAGCGCGACACCTGATATTGAGTTGCTGTCAGCTATTGAATACGCTTTTTTACCATTTATGACAGCATCCTCTGGTACTCGTCCTAAAGCTCTTTACTATAAACTGTCTAATGACAGTGACTTCTTCTGTGATTTAATGGAGCTTACATTTAAGCCGCACCATGCTGAGCATCCCGATCACGAACTCTCAGTTGGAGTTCAGCAGCGGTTGTATCAGCTTATCTTCAATTATTGTGTTGTTCCTGGCGTAGATTGGAATGGCGACTTTAGTCCAATGGCTTTTCGAGAATGGGTGTCTTCTTCCATAAAATGGGCTGAAGAAACGGATCGCTTGGCAGTAGTGCAGCAAACAATTGGGAATGGCTTATCTCATGCAAAGATAGTTGATGGGTTACCCGATGATGAAATAATGAAGGTGCTGAATGAACCTCAAAACTTGGACATGCGAAAAGGATATCAGATAGGAATACTTAATCAACGAGGTGCCTTTTGGGTAGATCCGGAGGCGAAACCAGAACTTGAATTGGCCAGACGGTATGATGGCTATGCAAACGCAGCAGAGGACAGAGGCTTCTCACGTTTTGCAGAAACGCTTAAAGACATCTCTGATAGTTATTTCCGTGAAGCTGAAATGATAATAAAGGAGAGCGCTATGGAGGATGACAAGTGAAATACGCTGAAAAGCCATTAGAAATAAATCACGTTATTGTATGTTTACATCCAAATTGTTATAATGAACTTGGCTTTCAATGTGCATCGAGAATAGCACGGTTTTTTTGTTTGAGAGAATATGTCCAGTTGACAATGGCTACTATTCTATCGGTATAGCCTGTTTGATTCATTGAGGAGGATAAAGTGAATCCTGATATTAAAAGCATCGAAATTGATGGACTTTATGGTGTCCGTGATTATCTTGTTAATTTTGAGAATAATAGGGTAATTTTGGTTGGAGAAAATGGATCTGGAAAAACAACAATTTCTAGAATAACATATGCAGTTCTTTCATGTAACTGGGATTTATTGCGAACTTATCCTTTTGAGAGAATTATCGTAGATTTCGGAGATAACTCTATTGAAATTGACTCAAAAATGCTGAATGACGTATTCGGCATTCCAGATATTGAGCGGGTCGGATATTTAACCGATCGCCAATCATTAAGCAAACGATCTTTTGATGGTATAATTGCAACATTACTTGAAATAAAGCGTTCATATGAAACCAAGGACAATCCCGACGAAAGACCCATCAATACACGCTATAGAACTAATTACCCGTATGAATTCTTCTCAAAAATAATCGAAGATCCAAATGTATCTAGTATTTCCAAAACTACAAATGCAATTCAAGAGGAATTTAAGTCAAAAATACTATATTTGCCAACTTATCGACGAATTGAGGAACAGCTAAATAATATTTTCCCAGATGTCGACAAAGAAGTATGGGCTAAAGGCCGCAGAAGGATTAGTTCCAACAGGGTCGTAGAACTAATTGAGTTTGGCATGGATGATGTTGAGAGATTGGTGCGAAAAGAGCAAGATACACTAAAGTCTTTTTCTCAGACGCAGCAAAACAAACTAACGCTCGGTTATTTAAGTGAAATTGTTTCAAAAAAGTATGACCAAAGCTCAAGCTATACAAGAATTAGAGAACTTTCCGATTTTCAGATACACGAAGTCCTAAAACGAATTGATTCCTCTATCCTGTCAGATGCGATGAAGCAACAGGTTGTCGGAATTCTCAATACCGTCCGCACAGAACATAAGCATTCATACTCTGCACAAGTTAAGATTGTATGTCATTATTTTATGCAACTAATGTCGTTTGACCAAGACATTACTTCTGCTGAACAGAATATTCGTGATTTTCAAGAAAAATGTAATCAGTATCTTATTAGCAATAAAATAATATACAACAGTCAAGATTTCACCTGTCAGTTGCTTAATAGGGTTAAGGATGATTTTAGCGCAGAGAATTCAATTCGTTTTCAGAATCTTTCTTCTGGTGAAAAGCAGATTGTCTCATTATTTAGCCACCTCTATTTAGATAAAGACGCTAGCGTATTTGTTTTCATTGATGAACCTGAACTATCTCTTTCCGTAGATTGGCAAAGAACCTTTCTGCCGGATATAGTAAATAGTCCGAATTGTTGTGGCCTTTTTGCTACAACACACTCTCCGTTTATTTTTGATAATGAACTCGAAAGTGTCGTGCATGGGATTAACGAATTCTGCACTAGGGGTTAAAACATGATCACAAAAGAGAGTTTACGGACTGCAAAAGCCTCAATTAATGAGGCTACGTTAAGAATAAAACAATCATATTCCTGTTCACCGAATGCAAAGCGACTGTTTTTTGTAGTAGAAGGAAAAGACGATATCCCTTATTATGCAACAAAAGCAGGAGTTTATCTTCCGGAGGGGTGGGATTTAAAGATTATTCCAGCTGGGAACCGAAAAAAAGCCGTTGAAACCTATAGGTCGCTTAATTGGAGTTCATTTTCAAAAAATCTTATTCTGTTTTTTATTGACAGAGATCTTTCTGATTATACAGGAGAGGATACTCCTACTGATTCAAACATATATGTGACTACTAAATATGCTATAGAGAATGAGTTGTGCACAGAAGAAACATTTCTCCGTGCTTTGAAGTATTGTTATGATCTTAATGATATTGACGAAAAAGATGAATCCGCCATCTCGTCATTCTATAATTCGAGTTGGCAACGGTTTGCTGAGATAGCAGAACCAATAATGTCGCAAATCCTATATTGGAAAATGAATGTAATAAATGCAAATTATGCAAATTTCAAGATTCAAAACACCTTTGAGTTAACTAGTACAGGATTGGCATTAAAACCGCATTATCAGTCTACCCTTGATGTTTTGCCTGATCTATTCATGCAGAGCGGTGTCCCCTATTCTGTCATCAATATAAGGCCATACACTAAAATGCTCAACTCAAAACATTCACCTGATGAATATATACGAGGTAAGTATGTGCTGGCTTTTTTCTCTAAAGCACTTACATATATTGCACGTAATTCCGCTGTTGTCTTGCCCTCACAAAAAAAGGCCAAAGATTCTCTTGGCCTTGGATATGAAAATGTGGTTTTAAAGTTATGCGGTATTATGAAAGTACCCAATGCTCTGCACGTCTTCTTTGTTAAGATGAGGGATAATTTATTGATGTATAATCCTGACAATTAGCCATCCCAATATAGCTCATGGAAGCGAACATTCTTGAAGGCACCGCGTTCGCCTCCTGCGGGGTGTAACCTATGTGCTCTGGACAAGAGACACGCCCCAAGCCGAGTGGAGGCGGCTACACCGCCCGAACCAAAACGAAAAGGAAAAATCGGGCGGAGAACGCCCGGAGACCCTTGAAATATAACGCTTTGGACCAGTTTTGCCTGTCATAAATTGACTAAAACTGGCCTGTATGGGAGTGCAAGTATGCCAGATTCTTGTCAAACGGCATATCTCGCTTGCCCCCCCTACTGAGCCGCATCCCGGAAAAGCTGAAAATTGGAATTAATTGGGGGCACAGCTCAGTTGGGAGAGCATACGGGCCGGTTTTCGGTCATTTTGATATCCCACCGCCTGACAAAGATATAGAATTCAATGCTAAGTTCACCAAATGTAGGCTCAACTCTGGCAGAACGATTGTCGCTAAAATGAAAGTCTTTAGATGTAAGAGTCATGAAAAGGGAGCTGTGATCTTTTCTCTCAAATTTGATTTGCTACCCATTTGCTACAAGATTAAAAACATGTAAACAGGTATGGGCTAACTTAACAAGTGAAATAGTCTCAGGCAGATTGCTACGAATTGAAACTGGCGTTTATCTGCTTTGGGAAGACAAGGTGTAAGAAGTCCTCCAAGGGTCTGTTGCTCTGCGCCTCATAACCCGGAGGTCGTGGGTTCAAATCCCTCCCCCGCAACCATTTGTGTGCTGGATTCTGACAGAATCCAGCACATTTTTTGCATTTTTGGCGGTTTTTGTGAGACGCAGTAACGGGCGACCCAGGTTTTGACCCGGTAGTGTCAGGATAATTGCGCAAATTTGACCCAAACGGGGAGGGTAAGGACCGGCAAAAATGACCGCCCAGATATCTTCGCCCTTGTCATTGTTCATTATGAAGCCCTCCTAAATGAAGATATCCCCGAAAGCGGATGCTTCCACTTTCGGGGACTTATAATGATGATATGTAATTGAAGAATCGCAGTTTTACAAAAACGCTGTTTTATCGGCGCATCCCCCGCTTATCTCCAAGCCGGAACACCTGCCTTGGGCGGAAATGGGAGCCGAATGTCACCGGAAATGCAGAACGCTCCCGCCGTGTTCCTCGACTTGGACACCCTCATACTCCCAAATAGCGAAAGCCTATACCCGTTCAGTGCAATCCGTTGACGCAGCGATCCAGAAACCAGTTTCCTGTCGGTTCCGGCTTCTGTCTGGCTTTTTCTCTGCGTTCTTCCATTTCAGGGACGGTCAGCTTGTCCAGTTCAAGCACATAGCCCCTGCGAATCACGCGCATCTGCTTCCGAATTGCGCTGATCCTGCCGCGATAGACACTGCCGCTGATTTCATGGGTCAGATATTTGGGCTGAACGCGGTCCAGGATCATCGTGCATTCTTCTGCCGTCCAAGGGCGGTGCCGGTCGATCTGAAGGATATGGGCGTAATTGCGCCCGAATTCATCGTTGTATGGCAGAGGGAAGTCCTCCGGCAGCTTGCCCACTGCTTTGCGGCAGTAAGCCCCGCTGACAGATTGGTGGAAATGCAAGCCATATATGGATTTGGAAAGCTCCCCATGCTTTTCGATCATCTCAAGGATATACTTGACGCCGTCCCACTGGCTTCTGATCCTCCAGTTGGTGTTCATGAGGTGCCCGGTGTCCAGCATGATCCCCACACGGGGGTAATGGATATGGGAGAGCAGATACTCCGTCTTTTCCGGGTCCGTGAAGGTGAACCCCGGCCACCATTGGTTTTCCACCAGGAAATCGAAGGTGGGCTCCACACCGTCCAGCAGGAGGTTTATAAACTCGATCGCTCCATCCAACACCTCCTGATCTGTATGGAGCCAGCGGTAAGTATAACCTTCCTCCAAGGACACATCCGACACATGGAAGACCATGTAGGGCGTTTTCAGCCGGATGGCCAGGGCAAGGTCCTCTCGGAAATGCCGCAGCAGATCCTCCGGCTTTGTCCCGCGGTAGACCTCG
>JAEEGL012066521.1_pt1 | contig 11805 bp, 7 predicted proteins | sample 9134231 | NCBI WGS metagenome assembly JAEEGL01 (sample SAMN16246548, study PRJNA631951) | gut metagenome | biome: gut microbiome; feature: rumen; material: fiber-attached | host: Bos | place: Iran: Karaj | collected 2018-10 | reverse complement strand
TGTCCTGAAAGCTTTTGTGTTCTTCCCGAACAACTATTCAGGATACGATGACGACTCGGAAGATTTCTCGAAGTTCCTGTACACCGGAAATGCCGATGGTGTTACGTCCAATATAGCGTACGAGAAAACGACAAGTGGAAGTAGGATAACACCCGCAATTACCGGCGAAGGACAGATATGGTACTACAAAGTTGACGATGAGTTGGTACCTGAAAAACTCGTCAGGTTTGAAAAGGGTGGCAATTACTATATCAGGACTAATTCAGGTGCGGTTAAAGAGCAGACTAATTCAGCCATCGGCAATAACCATGATACTGACGGTTTCATGCTTAACGCATTTAATGATGGTGCACTTGACAGTCGAAACGTTAGGCAGAAAATGACATCTGCTGGCTTTATTACAACAGATGACAAATATGGCAAAACGTTCTACTCATACAAGGATTTGTATGAAGTTGTGAATGGACAAACAGCAAATACCGAATTGTCAATCCTTCTCAATACCAATGAGATAGAGAATATCAGAAGGGTTGAGTACCATGGCTATGCGTCATCGCACGGACATGAGAATAACAACCAGTCCTTGTGCTGGAGGCGTGCTGACAGCGTTAGAAGTTGGTTGATTAGTAAGAAGCCTTCCCTTGGTACTGGAAACAAGAACGACGAGATTTCAACCCATACGGTTGTTCAGCTTGATGCTACCAATCACAATGTATCAAGTCTTGACGCTAAGTTGGCACGTTCGGTTGAGGTCATTTTCTATGTTGGACAGAGTAAGGACCCGAAAAAATCAGTCCAGGCAACTGACAACAGTAGGGTTGATAAGGCTACACAGGCGAGAAAGGCTACCAGAACTGTAAACAAGGAAAACCAGCAACAGCAACTTAACGCCCTGAAACAGAACCAGAGGGTTATGTATCAGTCTGTTATGACTCCGGGTAAGGAAAGATTGATGTACGATAACGAATACACTTACTTCAAGGACCTTAGCGAGTCAGATTCGTTCATCAAGAGCAGGATTATTGAGAAGATTAACTATTTTGACCCGGCATATCATAGCATTACCCCAGAGGGATTTAATGCGAGGTTGACGTTCTTGCATCAGTGTACAAGACAAGGCCCTACGTCATCAGCAGCGGACGGGTTCGCACCGACCAAGGATACCGGTGTCGGAAACCTTGCCTTTGGTAGGGCGCCATACTGTGTGCTCAGGATTGGTGATTTCTATAACACGAAGATATTGATTGACTCATTGACCATCAACTATGACACGTCCAACGGCGTTCAGTGGGATTTGAACCCGGAAGGCGCCGGTGTTCAGCCAATGATGGCAGAGGTAAACATCAGGTTCAAGTTCATCGGTGGTGCCGACATCAGCGGTCCTATCGAGAGGCTCCAGAACGCAGTGTCGTTCAACTACTACAGCAATGCTTCTATTTACGACAGGCGTGCTGATTACAGGCAGGCATTCATCGACCACGAGAATGGCTTTGCTGGTTCTGGTGGTAATCCGGTTTATCACTGGGATTCAAAAACACAAGGAAGACAGACTGAAAAGAAAGAGTAATTATGGCAACGTACGACAGATATTCACAGTTTAGAAGAGGCAGCGACATAGACATCGTGCCTTTCGGTGAGGTTAGGCCGAAGGACACGGACCATTTCGAGGTGTACTACAAAAACAAGAGTCGTCTCGATATTATTTCGTTCAACTATTATAAGAACCCTAACTACGGTTGGCTGATTTTACAAGCAAATCCGGAAGTTGGTTCTATGGAGTATAGCATACCGGACGAAACAACCTTGAGAATACCATACCCTCTTTCAGTGTCAATTCAGGATTATAGGGATTCAATAGACGAATATTACAGATTATACGGAAACGATGAGCAACAGTAACCTACAAAGTGCAGGAAGACTCTATTTTGTTGACCCAAACAACATGTACAATGATTTACCGAACGGAATACCACATCCGTACGAGGATTATTGTATATCTGTTGACTTGACCATCCGTTTCGGTAATCGAAATTCATGTGGTCACTGGGGAAACCAGGCGCTTAAGAACGATGATGCGGTTTGGACCTTTGGTTCGGACCGTGGTACCATCAATTTTATTGGCGGTACTAACGGATATTTGACCACTAATTTTACTGACATCGAGAGTACAAATCCGAAGGTGAATACCAACGAATGCCTTGGTATTGAGAGCATTAACATAACATACAACTCATGGTACGTTCCACAGGTTTCCATCAGATTTGTTGATGTCAGGGGTGCGTCTCTGATGTCGCAACAGGAACAGGGGTATGTCGATACCCTTAGGGAAGACATGGCCACCGGCCACCACGGAAACACCAAGATAAACGGTGGAAGCTTCTTCAAGGCTTTGTTCTCATTCCCTTACCCGATGTTCAAGTTGAAGGTGAAGGGGTTCTATGGTAGGGAGGTTACATATAACCTCGCCGTTGAAGATTTTCAGGGCAGTTTCAATGCCGACAACGGAAATTTCGAGGTGGATGTTAAGTTCATTGGATACATGTTCGGTGTCTATACCGATATTCCGATGAATTACCTTATGATTTCGCCATATTTCGAAGGGGAGTGCGGTAGCAAATACTGGGAATCACAGAAGGAAAACGGCAGGTTCAGGTACTATAATGCCGCCCCGTTCAAAACATATCCGGAACTTGTCAAGGACATGGCGTTGATTGGCGAGCAGTCCGAGATTACCAATTCGTCAGGTGTAAACCTTAGCGATAAAAAGCGAGAAGCCGAGGCAAGGATTACAGCATTGAACCGGGTAAAAATGGCGGTGAACGATTTCCTTTCAGTGCCGTTTGACGGTGGATACGGAATTGGTAAGGGTGAGAACGGAAACATATTCTTGTTTGGTATATCAAAGAAATATAACAGGTTTAATTTCAATGGTAAGCCACTATCGAAGGAATACGACGCAAAGGCCCCGTATGAGGCCCTGATGCGTGAAATCAACAACTATAATGACAGATACACCGACAGTACGCTAACGCCAGCGGACCTTAGTAACTTCAAGTTGGGCACGGGCCTCGACAGCAACGAAATAAAAGTCGATTTGAAGGGTGTTGGTGGTGTGTTTGGCGGTAGTACCCTGAAGTTCTCATTCAGAAATTGCAGTGAGGAAACCACAAAAGAATGGCTCGACGCAAGGATTAGGGAGAAGGGTTACGTATCTGGTGATACGATTTACGCTTACACGCCGTTGAGGGACCTTAATGGCATGTCTAACTATGCCCTCCCTCAATGGTTATATGACATTGACGACAAGATTGAGGCAGCAGAGAAAGAAGCCCAGGATGCACAGACCGAGATTCAGAGCAACATGAATACCGTCATTAGCCAGAACCTTGGTTTCGGTGTCAGTGTCGGAAACGCTTTCAGGATGTCGTTTGCACACATGGAAACGTTCATCAATATCTTCAACGAGTATCTGAGGCGTATCCATAACAGGAAGGGTGGTTCGACGAGAACATTGTCCACAATCGGTGTGAATGTGGCGAATACCGACCTTCCATCAAACTTTGATGCCAACACGAGTGTTCCACCGTTCACCATGTTCTATGAGGAAGTGGAAAGCAACAATGGCGGTAACAGTTCAACCAACGAGAAAACCGGAAAGAAGAAGGTACCTATGTGGATTGGCGATTTGCCAGGAAACAAGAATGGACTTGATGAAATCGAACTGGTTAACAAACTGATTGACGCTGCACGCTTCTATTCAACGAAAATGGCCGAGGCAGAGGCAATTGCCGAAATATCAAAGGCCAATCAGGAATCTGCGTACACGGAAAGTCAGGAATATGTTCCGATTACCATATATGACCTGACACACACTTTAACGTTAAATCCTTATGCGTACTTGAGCACCGTGACTGAAGCAAGTCAGGTGTGGGAAGCCCTCATGCTTACGTTTATAACAAGGGTGTTCAATTGGGCTTCGTCACAATATACGAACGCCTATGCTGAGAGTGGTGATGCGCTCGAAGCTATTGGTAAAATTGAGGCCAACAACGTATTCAGGGCATTCCCAACCATACTACCGGGTGTTAAGGACTTCTTAAATGTACACAAGAGTGGCAGTATGACCGATTTCTGCAACAAGATGAAGAACTATCTTGTTGAAGATTCGAAAGATACCAGTAGGAAGTTGTATGATAAGGGATTTGGCTATGCAAAACACTATGCCGTCCTTAGTGGTAATTATCTTAAGTATGATTGGGCCAAAGCCACGTACTATGAGCAGGAAGGGAACAAGCGTGTATCAAAGAACCGTGAAGTTCCCGTGTTCCCTGTTTGCAACGACAGCCCGATGCTGTTGAACCCAGGTAGCGTCTCTATTTCTAATGAGAAGTTCATTTATCTTGATGAACCGTCAACGAACGACTGCGATGAGAACGCACATAACTATAAGACGTTGAAATCCATCGAGACACCAATGAGTTCGCCCGGAAGCAAGGAACTTGCATACAAGACGAATTATTTGAATACCATTGGTGCCAGTAGCCGATTAAGCAAAGTAACGGGCACTTACGAGAAAAAGGTTCTTCCGACTCTTACAGTGCCAGACTTTGTTGTTGGATTTGGTAACAACGCAAAACAGCGTGATAGTGAACACGCCGTCGTTATCGTGTCAAGTACATGGGTAGCGACCAGACATAACAAAAGGGGTGTCAGAATTCCAAAGGAAGAGGAAGGAAACGACAAAGACTTCTATGTGCAATCACCAGCGCACATTCAAATTTACAACGGTACCAGCTTTGCTTATTACCAGTTGTACGGACACCCGATTTTCTATGCACAGAACGAGATAGCCGACCCGAAGAGAAGGAATTTGGCTAAGGCATTCTTGTTCGCTACCGGTATGGTCGCAGACCTTACAAACAACGAAAACAGTAATGTTAAGCCGTTTGTTATGTCACTTGCCGAAGGTGCATTCATGTTCAAAACCAAGTATGAGTTTGAAAACGGAGAGCCACTACTTCAACAGGACGGCGAAATAGCAAAAGATTACAGGAAAACGTTCAGTATGGCCGCTGGAGAGCCAAGGTCAATATCTCCGAGGTATAAGGACGAAAACATTAATACGTTCACGACAACCAGTTACGATAAGGTTATTGGCCATACCCAGACGGGCGAAGGTTTGGACGAAGATTTGATTAGTCTTTTTGAAGATTGGGCTACAAACGAATTTCCGGCGCTTAACGACATATTCGAGATTAAGCTCGAAGGCCATAGGGACTATAAGGGTTTCAAAGAGTTGATTACCCAGGTCGCTTCATTGAAGAAGGAACCAACGTTTGATTCGATATTTGGTGGTAAGGGTGCTTACGACACCGATTTCTATGCGGGTTCAGAGAAGCTATACGTGAAGAACTCAATGGCGTTTGATTATCAGGCCAACAAGGTCAGTGATAAACAGAAGGACATTCTTGCGCACATTTGCAAGTACGTCATGATGTTTGACACATCAAAGATAGCCAATGATGAAATTCTGCTTAGCGTTAATGCGTTCGCTGTCGCAACTGAGAATTTCTTCAAGGAGCTATGTGAGATATATGAAGCACAGCTTGACAGGGAGTCACAAGACCCGCCGGAAGACACCGGAATACAGTACGACCCACAGAACGATAAGGACTTGAAGCTGTCAACCTATATGACCTTGAAGAACCTATACGACAGGTGGATTTGTATGAACACCGAGGAAAACAGGTGGAAACTTGACGGTGGTGTTGCGAGCGAATTCTCACAGTTCAAGTTCATCGACGGTTTCTATCGAAAGATTGAACAGCGGGTTGCCGTGAACTTCGAGCATATCGGCGAGTTGGCGAGAGAAATGATGGCATCATCAAATGTAACGAACGATTCTACGTCAAACAAATACCAGGGACGCAGTTTCTATGACTTCCTGGCATCTGTTTGCCAGAAAAACCAGATGATGTTACTTTCGCTCCCTATGGAGAACGAGTTTACCAACCCGGAGGGCATTGTTGAAATGTTCGACGTGAAGCCGTATTCCAGAACCGATACGAGGGATACATCTTGTTTTGTTTGCCTGTATTCCAATAAACCGTCACAACACCTTGAAATAAAATACGATAATGACGAGTACCTTTATTCAAGCGACGGTTTCAACATTGCAAACGCACAAGGCAAGATTTACGAGACGGATGTTCTGTTGCCACAGTTGGCCGATGCCGACATTGACGGATATAAAATTCCGGCATTTGGCGTGACGTACGGAAAACAAAACCAGAGCATATTCAAAAAGATAAACGTGAACATGCAGAACCCGCAGGTTACCGAGGCGAGTATCGCTGCGACACAGTTCATCGCATCAAAGGGTAATGAGGGACCTTATAAGACTGCATTATACGGCCAGGATTTGTACAGAATTTACTCGAACTATTCATATACCTGTAGTGTGGATATGATGGGTAATGCACAAATCATGCCACTCACGTATTTCCAGTTGAACAATATCCCAATGTTCAGGGGTACTTACATGATTATCAATATCGAACACAACATTGCAGCCGGTGACATGACGACCAAGTTTACCGGTGTGAGAATGTGTAGATACGATACGCCTCTTGTGGATGATAAGGGCATCTTCACCGACCCGTTCCTTGCGACTGATTATCACGATGGTGGGTATGGGTATCTGGGTGCCGAAGGTGCCGGTTCTGGTGTTGACATGGAAAGGTTGAGGAATGCGATGAACGAGGTGAGCCCAGGTGAGCACAAGTACACAGTAACGTTGAAAGACCTTATCTGGTCCAATACGAGAAACAAATACAACAAGAATCACCCTGACGACCCCGTTCCGTTCGAGCCGATTGGTGAAGAGGTTACACGCCTTGAGACGCTTCGAGACATCATTCAGGGTGTCGAAGATGCCTGGGTCAATTATTGTGCCTCGTCACCGGACGAGTGGTTTGCTAAGTATGACGGAATTCACGTTAACTGTGCATATAGGTGCGGTAGAAAGAACAGGGCAGGAAAGAGCGTTAACTCACTGGTTGGTAGCTCTTGTTGTCCACACCCTCTTGGTATTGCAATTGATATGTGCGTATGCCAATATGATACATCCAAAAAGAACGAAACCACACCGGCAGCGAACTATCACAACGGAAGTCCGATTGTCAGCAGAAAGGCGACACAGCACGTGTTCTTCCCGTTCCTATGGAAATATTTGTGCGAGAAAGGTATCGAGTGGGGCCAGATTATCGAGGAAGGTAGCGGTGAAGGAAGGTGGATACACTTCGGTTACATCAACTGCGACCTCAAGAGCCACAGTTGTGAGGTCAAGAGGTTCAGGGACGGAAGTTACTTTGACAAGAGAACCAAGAAGGATGGTATCTGCGACGCTGCGACTATCGAGAGATACCCGAAGGGTAGTTAATCGCCTTGCTTTCTCATAAAAAGGTTTGTATCTTTGAGGAAAACTTGACGTATGAGATACCTTGCTAATATTTTGACGACAGAAAAATTTGACGATAGAACCTATTACAATGTGGTTTCCAACGAGAAAGACTTGATACCTGGACTACCTACGTTGATTGTTGGGTGGGAAAAGGCGAAAAGCCTTCGGCCAGATGCGTCAATCCTGAACTGGAAAATCGACAACGATACATATTGGACTTATGGTAACCGTGTCAAGCGTGAGAAGAACGAGTCGGACATCAAGAGTTTCAAGGAACTTATAATGTCACGGGCCGTCAAGGGAATCGATTACTTTTTCTTCAACGTTCTGACGGCAGAAAAGGACGAGAAGACCAGGTTCAATATCATATTGTCGGACAGCAGGGTAAAGTATGCGCTCATCAGCAATAATATGCTGTACGTCTATTTCCCGGAAACCTCAGAAGTCGTAGGCGTGTCACTGTCGGACATTGAGTATAGCGGTATGGACAGCAACAAGCTACTCAAGAAAGTTCGGACGAATCCGGCGATAAAAATAGTGGAAGAACGAGATTTCGTATCTTTCGAAACAAGGGATTTGATTAAAAATAAAAAGTACATGATACCGTATTTGTCAAGCCTAAACGCTTAATAATGCGGTTTTTTGTCTTTCCAAACTATTTATATTAAAATAAAATGAGACAACGTTTTATCATAAAGCATCGCATCCCAAGCGTAGTACGTCCAAGTGCCACGCCAGCTAAGGATGTAGTATCTGAGGCGCCGAAATCGGAAGAGCCAAAGAAGAAAGCTAAAAATAACGATACTAAAAACGACGAAGCTATGAACATCGAACAGATTGAGAAATTAGCGAGCGAGTTGACCCCGGAGCAGACGACCAAGAAGATTAAGAAGGACAAGGGTCTTATCGAGAGGACTGAATCCTCAAAAATAATGATTACTGAGGACAATAAGCAACTCCTTACCGACTAAGCGATAAAACAATGGATAAACAGTTTTTGGAAAGACATAATCTAACGGAAAGCCAGAGAAGGTTCCAGCGCATCCTTGAATATGTCCAAGAGGGTGGCGCACGTGACATTGAGGAAGCCGGTGATGACCAGGGCCCTCAAGGTCCAGGTGGTGGTATGCCACCTCAGGGCGGTGACCCGATGGGTGGTGGTATGCCTGGTGGCGACCCAATGGGCGGTGGAATGCCCCCTCAGGGTGGCGACCCTATGGGTGGCGGTGCTCCCGGTGGCGACCCGATGGGCGGTGGAATGCCCGGCGGTGACCCTATGGGTGGTGGCGCCCCAGGTGGAGACCCTAACGCAGCACAGGGCGGTGGCGCACCACAAGGTGTAGATGGCTTCAATCCGCAGGTAGCAGACCCTTCAATGGGAATGCAAGGTGGCGACCCTGGAATGGGTGACGATGAAGATGTAGAAGAAGTGGATGTTGACGAGCTTGTTGACACACAGGACGAAACCAAGGCAAAAGTAGCCAAATTGGACGGCAAAATCGACGCTCTTATCCAGATGATTAACAAGTTTGAGTCAGACATTGACGCAAACAACGCACACATTGACGAGCTCAAGCAAGAGTTCGAGAAAAGAAACCCGACACAGGTCGAAAAGATGACGCTCAGAGCGAAGAAGGGTTACCCGTTCGCTGAGTCACCGGACGAATACTGGGACAAGAAAGAGGAAGAGGGTGATTACAGCCCAGAGGACGACAACAACGGTGAAGGCGATGAGCGCTATGCTATCACGAAAAACGATGTAGACAACATAACTGATTGGGATTCAATTTACAAATCAATTGGAAACGGTGGCTTCCACCAGGACCTTAAGAGTATTCTTAACTTCTAAGCAACGGGGGTTGACAAACAGGTTTGACCCCCGTTCTTTAACTTGTATTTACAATTTTTTTTCTGTATCTTTGGATATGGAATAACACGACCACACAAAACTTAATAATAGAGCAAAAACAAAATTTAAGATGGCAAACGAAACAATGCCGGTACCCGTTAACATTAGTCTTGACGAGGACTGGAAAGAAGCCTCGGAAGGAGGCTCAAAGAGAGAGAGCACGTTTAACGAAAAGAACTATCTGAACGTTCGACTCGAAAAAGGTGAAAAGGAGAAAAAGTTACGCATCAGGCTTCTGCCGATGGACCCAAAGGGTGGCTCTCCGTTCGTACACGTACATTTCCACAATGTCGAGGTAAATAAGGATTTGGTAAAGCCGGGAATGAAACCGTTCAAGTCTTTCCTGTGCCTTAACCCCAAGCACAATCCGGACATTGACCACGAGAAGTTTGGAAACAAGTGTCCTTTCTGTGAACAGAACAGAATTGCTTACGATTTGGCCCAGAAAGCCACGTCGCCGGTTGAGAAAAAGGTTCTCATCGAGAAATCACTTGCTAACAAGCCCAAGGAAGCGATTATCGTTCGCTGCATTGAGCGTGGCAAGGAGGACGAAGGTGTGAAGTTCTGGAAATTCAACCTCAAGTTCGACAACACCGACCCTTACCACAAGATTCTCGACCTTGCCAAGACAAGGGCTGAGGAAGGCCGTCAGGTTGGTCAGGAAATCAACATCCTCGACCTTTACACCGGTAGAGACCTTAACCTCACCATTAAGCCGGGCAATACCGAGAACCAGACGGTGATTGACATCATCGAGAGTAGCGTCAGTACACCTGTCGCCAGCAGCCAGGAACAACTTATGGAATGGCTCAACGACTCAAAGAAGTGGCAGGACGTGTTCACGCCGAAGCCCTACGAGTACCTTTGCCTTATTCAGGACGGCAAGTATCCTTGGTTCGACAGAGAACTCGGCAAGTGGGTTGACAAGGCTGACATCGATGCTAAGAAGGCCGACGAAAAGTCCGAGAAACAGGAAGAGGTCAAAGAGGCTGACAAGCAGGTTGAAAATTCAATCGCCAGCATGATGACGACCGCAACCGCAACCAGCGAAACGCAGGTGGTCGAGGACCTTCCAGAAGGCGGTGAATCCGACGATGAACTTCCATTCTAATATCTGAATAGTATGTGTGTACACGGAAAGTTGCTGTATAGATACGGTACGATGAACTCAGGTAAATCGTTACTGTTACTGGCAACGGCACACAACTTTCACGAGAGGGGTATTCCGTTCATCATACTAAAAAGTACGATTGACACGAGGGATGGCGTAGATGTTGTTCACTCAAGGGCCGTTGGAGACAGAGAATGCCTCAGCGTGTCACCAGGTGACAACATCTACAATATCATCCAATCCATCGAACAGCTTTCCGTTGGGTATTGTTACGACAATATCAAGTGGATTCTTGTGGACGAGGCTCAGTTCCTCACAGAGAAACAGGTTGACGAGCTTGCAGCCATTGCAGACAATTTCAACATAAATGTTATCTGTTACGGACTTCGCACCGACTTCAGGACAAAGCTGTTCCCTGGGTCAAAACGCCTCTTTGAAATAGCCGATTCGCTGGAAGAAATCAAATCGAGTTGCTCCTGCAACAGTAAAACTATCTTCAATGCCAGAATTGACAAAGAAGGGAACGTGGTTACCGACGGTGAACAAATCGAGGTTGGAGGTAACGACCGGTATGTGGCTCTTTGTAGAAAGTGTTACTACCAAAAAACTAATCACCCGCTTTATGTGAGAGATTTGGACGATAATTTGATAGACGAAGAATAGCATGGCACAACCATTAAAAAAGAAAGAAGTAAAGAAGTTCAATGTCGCTGACCTTAAATCTTCGATGGGCATTGCGGTGGAAACGCCCAAGGACATCGATAAAAGTAATGCAGACAAGGAACTTGAATGGATTGTATTGCCAGAGGCATTCCAGGAGGCGCTAAAGCTACCTGGTATTCCGATGGGGTACATGTCCGGAGTAAGAGGCTGGTCCGATACCGGCAAGTCAACAATTAAGAATTGTTTGATTGCCTCTGCAATGAGGATGGGCATCCTTCCGATTATATTCGAGACCGAAGGTAACTTCGATTTCAATTATGCGAAGGACTGCGGTATGGACATCAAGCCTGTATATGGCGACGTGGAGGAAGAGGACGAAGAAACCGGAGAAGTCAGGATGGTTAACAAAATCATCGACTGGGAAGGTGACTACATCCTGTTCACAAACAACACCATCTGCGAGTTTTGCGGTGATATGGATTACGCCCAGGGCAAGAAGGTTTCCAAGAAAAGTAAGGTTGCTTGCATCGAGGACATCCAGTACATCATGAATACGTTCCTTGACAAGCAGGATGACGGTGAAATCCCAAGACCGATTCTTTTTGTGTGGGATTCTGTCGGTTCGATTCCGTGCTTCAAGGCAATCACCTCAAAATCGTT
>JAEEGL011649440.1_pt1 | contig 11805 bp, 10 predicted proteins | sample 9134231 | NCBI WGS metagenome assembly JAEEGL01 (sample SAMN16246548, study PRJNA631951) | gut metagenome | biome: gut microbiome; feature: rumen; material: fiber-attached | host: Bos | place: Iran: Karaj | collected 2018-10 | reverse complement strand
CTTAGAGCCTTGTACAATGGTTATATCATCTTCATTTATAAGCAATTTTAGCTCGTTCTCCCACGTTTTTTTCACTGAGGATGGGGAAATTATCAAAATGTGCTTAAAATCGCCTAAAATAGACCCCAAAATGGCGCTAAAGGTCTTTCCACCACCCATTTCATCAGCCAAGATGCACTTTTTCCTTGAAATTAAGAACTTGCAAGCCTCTTTTTGATGCTCCATTACCTTTCTACCGCTTATTTTCTCTATTTCAGTGAAATCCAGGTCTAAATTATTGTAATCTTCAATCAAAAAGTTTGTTAAAATGGAATTTTTAGGTGCAAAGAACTCTGTAGCCTTTTCTTGTGACCTACGATAGATACCATAGAAATGAAAATGTTTATTTGTTTCGCCAAGAAACCACGTAATTTTCATTTTTTCTGGTAAAAAGTCCAATTCTAAGTCATTTTGTAGTTTTTCTCCATACCAATCTGCTATTTTTACTATTTTATTTATCAACTTTGGTTCAAAGTCATAATTTGACAGTATATATTCTATCTCAAAATCGTTTAGCGTTTTAATTTTGTACGCATAAACACTATTTTTGAGATTGATTATATAAGAATTTTCGCCATTATATTCTTTTAGTAATTTATATGCTCTTTCTACCTTTTCTAGTTCCATTAATATAAAATTTTAATATATTTTATATATACATATAAAATATAACATTTTTTTTGAACAAATCAAGTTTCTTATATTTAGTGATATTTATTGTAAATAAATCGTTTATGAAAATTTTAATATCAGAAGATAAATTTAAAAAATTATTCGAAGCTAAAAAGGAAGGTTTTAGATTGGATTGTCTTATTTCAGCAAGGTCTTTTGCTGAACGTGTAAGATATTGCAAAAATATGTTAGGCTTTCCAATTGGAAATGGTTCTAGTAGAATGGTTTTCCAAATTGATGATGAAACATGCCTTAAATTAGCTAAGAATAAAAAGGGTGTTGCGCAGAATCAAGAAGAAATTAGAATTGCTTCTGATAATTTCATATCTTATGTGCCAAAAGTTTTCAATGGCTCAGATGAAGAAAATGGTTTATGGATTATAACACAATATGTAATACCAGCAAAGCCTAAAGATTTTGAAGAGATATTGGGAATTAGTTTTGAAGATGTTCAAAGTTTTTGCGCTTCTACTGATACAAGATTCAATTATAGAAATAGAGAAGATATAATTAAGCAAGCAGATTTTACTGTAAGTCAACTTTATGAGGCATACGAAGAAAATGATGCTGTAACTGAACTATTTAGAGATATAGAAGAATTAAGAGGTTCATATGACCAATTTGTAGGTGATTTAACTCGAATACAGAATTGGGGTATGGTTAGAGAAAATGGAAATACATTTTTGGTAATGTTAGACACTGGTTTCAGTGAAGATGTATGTAACCAATATTATAGAAGAAAATGGTAAATTATGGCTAAATTAGATTTCAATACAAAAAATATAAAAAGAGTTCCAATAAATAGAAATAACATTTTCTATTCTGAGGAATCATTTGCGTTTGAAGGGGCTATAGGTAAAAACTATATTGAACAAGATATGAATCAGACAGCCGTATTATATTCTGTTGATGCATCATCATCAAACATTAACAATACTTATGGTGAAACGAAGTCTGATAATGTTCAATTTAAAACGCCTGTAGAATTCCATTGTGTTTATAAAGTTGAACAGCCTGAATTGAAAGCATATGATAAAACCAAAAATATAGGAACTTACATGAAGACTGGTAAACTAACAATTGGAGTTTACGAGGAAACATTAAAAGAACTTGGTATTGATATTAAAAAAGGAGATTATATAGGCATTCAAATATCACAAGAACATATGGAGTATTGGAGTGTTGCAAACGATGGAAAAAATAATTACGATAACGCTCACACTTTATTTGGCGTTAGACCATTGTATAGAACAGTGCAGTGCTATCCAGTAGATACAAGTGAATTCCAAGCATAATTAATAAAAACATATAGATATGAAAAAGCAAGTAATAAGATTAACTGAAAGTGATTTACACAAGATAATAAAAGAATCAGTTAAAAAGATATTAAAAGAGAGCGATACGGGTAATTTTGATGATTTCTATGGCGGAGAAGAAAATCAAGCACAGCCTCAGGCACAACAGCAGCCTCAAGAACAACAAGTTATAAGTAAATTATTGAGTTTGGGAGTTCGTGATGTTACTAATGCTTATAAAAATGCTTATAGCAACACATATGACGGTGGTGAAGATTATGACGATGAAAGATATGATTATGTAAAACCTGAAATGGTAAAACAATTTTTAAGCGCAACTGGAGCACAGCGTTTAATGAAGAAAGGATATATATTCCAATGGTTTATTCAAATTGGGGATAGAACATTATGCTCAAGGCATAATTTCGATGATGAAGATTATGCACAAGAAAATTGTGATAAGTATATTAATTTAATAGAAAAAGCAGGATTAAGTTGTGATGCTTATATTGATGGAATAAACTTTGAAAACGGAAATTATATTATGGATACGGTTTTATGCCGTGAAGATTTCGGCGATGGACAGCCTTTCTGGATGGACTAAAATAAAAAAAAATATGATTAACGAAGCAGATATAACAAGAAGGTTCAAAAACCTTGTTTCAACAACACAACTTGTAAAGAAGATTGCTCAGCATGGGTATCAAGGAGAATACACAGAACAAGCAATTTATAAGTTGTTAGATAAGTATGGAATAAAGGCAAAAACAACACGTGGAGGCAAATCTTATTTCAATAAGAAAAATGCTTGCACTTGTATTGACCGCCATATATTCGAGTTAAAAGAAATAGCTGAACAATTAGCCCAGCAGAATCAACCGCAAGAACCAGAATGGAATGTTGGATACGGAAGAGACGATATGAGCGTTGCATCAAGAGAAAAACTTGCAAATGATGGCGTGTTTGGCGCAGATGAAAATGAATTATATTCTGATGATGAATTTGAAAATGAAAGCGTTTTTAATTTTAAAAACATTGTAAACGAAGCTGTTGATGAAGATTATGGGCAATATCCTATGCCAACAATGGATGATATTGAAGGCGAAAAAATGACAACAATGTATCGTGTTGCTTTTAGAAATCAATTAGATAGTATTTTCGAATTTGGATATAATAGAGCATTCACAGGTTCAAAAGGAGGAAATATGTATGGCGCAGGTGTTTATTGCACATATAGATTAGAAGATAGTATACATAATGTAAAAACAAAACCAGAGTATGGCAATTGCATTGTTAAAATGTTTTTAATAGGTGGCTTTGATGGCTTCATTACATTTGATGAACATAATGCAAGAAGAATGTATGGTAATCATTGGCGCATTAAAGACCAATTACGTTACAGATATGGAGTTGATAGTTTTGAAGCAGAAAGAATAGAAAGACGTTGTTCTTTAGCTGACGGAGATTTATATCACGGAAGAACTGCTCCAGCTGCATATTCTTTTGTGACCAATTGTAGAAATTTAATTAAGGAAAAAGGTATAAGAGGTGTTATTTATAAGGGAAATAGAGACGGACATTGTGTAGTGCCTTATGATTTTAGTGCAGTTATCCCTTATTCAGTATCATTTGACCAAGGAAAAACATTTAAAAAAATGTTTAAACCTGAAACATATCAAAGAATGCATGATAGTATTGATGTACAATTTAGATATGGAGGCAAATATGCAAAAGTATTTGAAAGTGTGAAAGGTTTCACTATGGTACAAAATAGGGAAGGGAAATATAATTTCGTAGATAATAGTGATGACAGAGAATTATCGCCAATATGGTTTGATGAGGTGCTAAGTAAAATAAACCCTAATAATGGAACGTTTGGCTTTAAGTGGAGAGGACATGATTTCATAGGTTCTATTATTACCCCACAAGGTTCTACAGAAAAGGGGTGTATAATGGATGACGGCCAACCTTATTGCGATTTTTCAGATTTACCAGAATTAGTACAAGCAATAGAAAATGGAGAAGCATAAAAAAGGAGTAACTTTGTTGTTACTCCTTTTTTTATTTTACTATTCTATTGAATAAATCAACGAAATTGTTCTTAATTTTTCTTTGTTCTTCTATTTGTTCTTCAGGTAAGCCATATTTCTTAATTGCCATATTAATAATATCATCAATTGTAAATTCTTTCTTACCTTCCATTCCTTCAAATATTTTTGATTCTGAAATACTTTTTGCCATTGTTGGTATAATTGTGTTTGTTATTGTAAAAATTGACATTACATCATTATCATTGTATACTACATTACCTCCAATGCTAGATAATATTTTATGATTTCCTTCATTAATTCCTGAACTTATAGCAACCAATAATGTTGATACCAACGCAATTCGTTCTATATCTTGAGGCTTTACATAGCCAAGAGATTTAGCCATCACTTTTGAATATTGATATGTTTCATTTACTATAGCTTCTTCATCAGAGGTGTTTCCCATAGTTGGTATACCTTTCTTTTTACATAGCCATTCTATTATTCCTCTTCTTTTTTTCATTGCTGTACTTGAACTTGCAGATGGCTGTACTGGTTGTTGCGTTTGAACATTTCCTATTTGGGCTTTCATTTCATCCTCTTTTGACTGAGCAACTGAATTGATAGCACCAGTTAAATTGTTTATAAGTCCCATATCATTTGTGAAAACATCATCCTTTGGGTCTGCTGGCGGTATTGTGTCTGCTACATCATACATTATTACTTTATAGAATCCGCCATTTCCTTTATTGGCATCCATTTCGATACTACCTATCGTTTGCACTGAATTCTTTGTGAAATCCTTAGCATCTTTCATATCTTGGAAACCATGCGCTTTTGCTGAGTTATTTCTAGCAGCCCACGATGCATTTCCATAATTTGATGATTTAGTAACAATGATTTTTTGTGCGCCAGGCTTAATTTGTCTATTAAATTTTGTACGCCAAGTTTCAGGTGTTGTTACAAAGCTTGCCATTGGATTTTGAGATAATATGCTCATAACGTTCTTTTTACTAAGTACGTGTCCATATTTTTTAGCGCACGCAACTGTAGTTTGGAAATTAAGAAGCATTTTTCTAAAATCTGGGTCTTGTAACTTTGTGAGCATTTCTTTCCAGTTTGAAGCTATGTTAGCATTACTATTTGCAATATCAGCTTCAGTTGGGCATTGAGCTATTTTATCCATTAACGAATCACCAAAAGCGTCTACTGATGTATCATTATACGTACCTAATTGTTTAATGCAATTAGTTACTTCATCAATAAATGTAGTACCTAATTCGTTAATTTTATCAATGTTTATTTTTAAAATAATACCTCTATCGTATTTAGGGTGAGCCACAGCAACCATTACATTTTTAGGAATAGCTGCTGACCATAAATTAATTAATTGCTGTCTGTCTGTTGGATTTACTCCATCAATATAAGCTTCAAGATATTCTTTTTCTTGACCAGTAACTTGGCTTTTTGCTTTTTTAGCTTCACAGTGGCTAATTCTTATAAAAGATTTAGATGAAGTTTTATTATTGAATTTATTAAATTTTTTTGGTAATGCCATAATATATTATATTTAACTAATTATAAATATTTATATTAAAAATAAAATATGCAATTTATACAACCAAAACCATATCTGGATAGGTTACGCCTTAGAAATCACGCTCAAGGAGTAGAGAGACGTAGAAATATGTCTAAACTAATTCTTGAGAATGGCACTCCGTTACCTAAGCCTATAGAGTATGAGGATATAGATAAAGCATTTTTTGATTGGGTTGATAAAAAACTAGATGTTGTGTATGACGGCAAAAAATTACCAACATATAAATTATTCAGCAATCAGAAAATAAGTGAATATTCTCAAACTTGGAGTAACCTTGATGATACTGGCAATATAATAATGAATTTTAAAACAATAACACGTGAAAACAATCCTCAATTTGGAGAAAATCAAGGAGGTAACTATAATATTCCTGGTAAACGTGATTATCCAATGTTTTGCGTTCCTGTATTGCAAGAGAATGGGGAAGAGGCATACGATTTATATACGATGAAACAACCACTTTCTATTAACTTTATGTACACTGTTTCAATCATATGTAATAAGTATGAGTTATTGAACAAGTTCAATGAAATGATTCAATACGAATTTAGCGCATTAGAGTGCTATATTTCACCAAACGACCATCCAATGCCAATGGTAATAGAATCTATCAACGATGAGTCTGAATACAGCATAGACGATAGGAAATACTACGCACAGACTTACAATATTAAGTTGATGGGGTATATAATCAGAAAGGAAGATTTCAATGTAACTAAGATTCCATCAAGATTTAAGATTACCTTAAATACTGATGATAAATCTAAGAAATATAAAAAGGTAGCAAAGGACGATAACTGGTTAGGTGAATTAGAAAATCAAACTACTATTAATAAAGAGGTAGAACCATACACAACAATTGATGATACCGCTTTGGAGAAGATTGAAGTACCAGGAGTATTCAATATTTGTGATACACCAATGGAAATGCTTGACACTGAAACACGTAAAAAACCATTCGTTAAAATTGAGGAAGCAATGCCGGAACCTTGTGAAATTGAAACAATACACAAAATCTATTACACGATAATAGCAGAATTCCCTTATTGCGAAGAACGCTCTGTTACATTCACTATGGATTGTGATGTAGATGTTGACGGAATCGAAATGAAAAATATCTACGATTTTGTTTTCAAAATAAATGGAGTTAAGGAAGATTTTGAAGACTCAGTTATTTTAAAAACTGGCGATAAGATTGAACTTAAAATAAGCAAGAAAGATGAATATGGTGATTCTACATTTATTATAACTGGTGTAAGCCCTGAAAATGTAGATGTTACTGAAAGAAAAGAAATACACGTAAATTAAAAAAGGTACTGAGTTAATCAGTACCTTTTAATCTACATATACAGCTTCTGTTGTTTCTTCCCTATAAACTGATGCCATTGAAATACCAGCACGTTTAACAATTTCTTCCATTTCTGACTTTGTGAAATCTGTTAGATTCTTTGCTTCAGAAATTGGACTTGTACAGTTGCCAACGATAAGTTTATATCTAACTCTATATCCATCAACAGATTCGCAAGAAACATTAGCGCTTTCTATCTTTACCTTTTGTATCTTTTCTGGAAATAGTGTTATTATTTTGAACTTAACCTTATCGCTATTTTCCTTATTAATAATAAAGTCGCATTTTATAACTTCCATATCAATCTACAATTGTGTTTTCAACAATAACGGTCTCAGATTCAGTAGCAGCAGTAACAATTGCTCCACTAAGTTTTAGCAGTTCAGTTATATACTCTTTCTCTTTTTCGTGAAATTCTGATAAGAACGCAGTGTAAATGAAATCATTGGCTTTATCCTTTTCGCCATTTTCTTTTTCAAAAATAATCTTATATTCTATAATATAATCATCAACGTAAGTATATTTGGTTGTTTCTCTTTTAAGTAAGTCACTCCATTCAGCACTTACTGTAGGTCTTTGACCTTTCTTTGCTGATATTATATTGTACCAAACATAATTCCTAGTACTATCTTTTATTGTACTATTAATATAAATAAAATCTTTACTCATGACAACAATTAATGAATTGATAAAAATAGAGGAAAAACTTTTGAAATTAGAATCAAAACATAAGTACGAATATACTTTGGATGAACTAATTAAAAGTAAAAATTACTTAAAAGAGATTGGAGAAATTACAGACTTGTATTTCTCAGTCCAATACGAATATAGTCAAACACTTAATCCTCTTGATGAAAATTTAAATGAAAAATTAGTCAATTATCAAGTATTCTTATCCAACGGAAGCATTGATATTGATACAAACAAATATACTGAATTTATAAAGCAGTTAGAAACTAAAAACACAGCCACTAGTTAATTCTAATGGCTGTTATTTTTTATGCAAAACCTATCTTCTTTCTCTGTTTAGTCTTGAAGCCATTGTCTGTTTTGTGATTACGTGCATCAGCCAACGTCATTTCCTCAGTTGCTTCAGGATAAATAGCCTTTGTCTTTTCAAGCGAGAGTTTCTTGAACTCATAGCCGACTGAAAGTCTTCCCTTTCTAGTTAATGCTGCATCAACTTTATCCAAATCGCAGTTGAATGTGCAGATAAACTTTATCTTCATTGATTCAGCAATGATACCATCAGTAAGATTCAGAATCGTACCGATTGATTCGTTTACCATTTCGTCTCTACTGAATAAGAGTTTTTCGCAATCTTCGAATACGATTACTGAATTTTTGTGTTCCTGTAAGAAATCCAAGAACAAACCATCACTTATAGATTCACAAACAGATGTATCAACGAAGATAAAATTGGTGTCTCTGTTATCATTAATAAGAGACTTAACCAATGATGTTTTACCCGTACCAGGAATTCCATAAAGCATAATCAAGCCTGCTTTATCACTTCTAATAACCTCGTTCATTTGGCCATATGGCAAGTCATCGTTATAGTTTTCTTTGATATTGCTCTTCCAATCGTTAAACTTACAAATGGTAGTATCAATAGAATATTGACCTCTATAGGCTATTCTATAGCTGTTCTCATCGTTTAGTACCTCTTTCTTAACTAGGCAACCTTGAAGAACATTTTTGATATTGTCAATATCATCCCTATTAGTCGTAAATGTTATATCGTCTACACTATTCCTATTTGAACTATCCATAGTTACTCTAAGAACAATGTTATTACCAGCGACAAACATTTCGTGGGCGTGTATTTGGAACTTAATACCGTCAAACGCAGCAACAATATTATCTATTGTGGGAAAGAAATCTACAATTTCGTTTTTGCCCTCTGCTAATGGCTCTTCTCCGACAAACACTTCTATCACATATTCGTTTTTCTTTCTGTTAAAGGCATGGCTGAAGCCAATGTCATCAAACAAATATGCAAAAAGTTTTGTCTTCGTTATTCCTTCGTATCCGTCTATTTTCATATCAGATACTACACTTACAATACGTTTTTTAATTTCTTCTTTATTCATATAATGTATTTATATATAATAAGTGTGAACACTTTTAAGCAAATATACAACAAAAATATGTAAAAAAGAATTTTTTTATGTTAAAAATGATTAAAAATATTTGAGATTAAATATATATAGGTTTATTTTTTTACATTCCTTAACAAATTATTAAAATCTATCAAATATTTATTATTAAATAAAAATAATAATAAGATAAAAATATAACTAGAATTATGGCAGATAATGCAAGAGGTGTACACGTTTCTCCTGGAGTTTACAGCAGAGAAATTGACTTAACATATGCAGTTAAGAGTCTTGGTATTACTACACTTGGTGTTGCTGGTGAAACATTGCGTGGACCAGCTTTCCAGCCAATGCATATTGAAGACTGGCGTCAATTTACTGATGTATTCGGTGGAACAAGTACAGAAAAATTTAAAGGAAGCCAATATCCTAAATATGAGTTGCCTTATATAGCAAAGTCATATCTTACAGAATCAAAACAGCTTGAGGTTGTTCGTGTTCTTGGACTTAGTGGTTATAAAGCAGGTCCTGCCTGGGTTGTTACTACACAGGTTGGAAGTGGTAACGATGCTAAAAACATGGTAGTTGCAGTTCTTCGTGCAAGAGGACACTATGAGAAATATCACAAGTTCGACCTTTCAACAGATTCTTGTGAATGCCCAATTGAAGAGTATGATAAGTTAGTATATGAGGTTGGTGAAATAAAGAGAACACAAGGAACTTGTCAGGTAATTGGTTATAATGACATTGTTAAGTTGAAACCTTACAAGCCATTATATGCAGCAGGCAATGATTGCGATGGATATGAAATTAATGAAGGTACTGACGATAGTGAAGGTACTTTAGTTTCAAAAGTATCTGCTACAAACTATGGTAGATTTACAATTTATGGCTTAAAGGGATATCAAGAAGCAAATGCTCAAATTACAACAGGTGATACTAACTATTTTGAATATCCAGTTTCATTAAACCCTTACGATAAGGATTATATCTTAAAGGTTATTGGCACTGACCCTCAAGACGGTGATGCTCCTATTTATGTTGAGTCATTATATGATGTTGCTTTATCACAGGCTATTTCAGAAAGTGATGATAAAAAGAGAGCAATTGGCATCAACAAAGAGTTAAAGTTCTATAATGTATACGACCCAGCTGACTATGCAGGTTTAAAGCCTGTTAGTGGTTTGCTTAGATTACAAGAAAGCGGCCTACAGAGAAAAAACCTAGGTCAGAGATTCATTGCTGATGAACATACCGTTACAACTGGCGAAACAAAGAATGACCCAGCAATTTATGCTCACCCATACGATTACGCAACAAACTTACCAATAAAAGCAACTACAGCAGATACTGCTGATAGTGATGGCTTGAAAATAGTTGAAATTAATGGCGATTTGTTAGGCCAAATCTTTACTGTTGTAAAATATGTAAATGAGCAAGGTAAAACAAAATACTTCTACAGATATTACACTGAAAAGTCTGTTAAAGATTGGGCTAAGGCTCAAGAATTTACAAGTACTACTGTAGTTGGTGAAACAACTTATTATACTTGGAACGTTGACCTTGTACCATTAGTAGATAAATTAATAGCTGGTAGCTCAGATATTAAGTTAAAGTTTGCATATTGCACTAGTGCTGATTATTCAGATGCTATGAAGTCTACAAGAAATGTGATGGTTAAGAACTTATCAGATGGCTTGTATTACAGATTAAATGGAGCAAAAGTAGATTTCATTGATTGTGACCTTAACGATTATGCTTCACCATTTAGATATGCTTCAACACCTTGGATTGTATCTAATTTGAAGGGCGACTATAACCACATAGAACTTAATAAGTTGTTTAGATTCCATACAATTTCTGATGGTAACAATTCTAATTACGAGGTTAAGATTTCTATTGAGAATATCAGACCTGATGAGGGCGTATTTGATGTTATTGTTCGTGACATTAACGACCTTGACGAATACGTAGTTCCATTGGAGAAGTTCTCAAAATGTACATTAGTTCCTGGTGATAAAAACTTTATCGGCTTCAAGATTGGTACATTAGATGGCATCTATGAGAGCAAATCAAAATATATCACAGTAGAGATTGCTGAAGGTACTGCTGTGGAAAATTCAGTTCCTGCTGGCTTCTTAGGTTATCCAATGGCACAATATGATGGTCTGCCAGTAGTTGGAAGTGCCAATACAAAAAATGTAATAAATCCAAGACTTAAGTATAACTTGTACTATGACAATGAGTTGAAGAATAAGAAGCAATACTTCGGTTTATCTACAAGAGTTGGTGTTGACGTAGATGCTTTCACATATAAAGGAAAAGCTGCTTATATTAACGACCCATCATTACTAACACAAGGATTCCACTTGGATGCAAGACTTGACCCTGAAAACTATGCTAGCGGCCATACACCTTCAATAACAGTTGATGGCGAATCTGGCTACAAGTTTGATGCTGTTTCAGTTCAAAGTAGAACTTCTACATTAACAGACATTCCAGCAATTGGTAGTGAGACATTGATGCAAGGTTCAATCTACGAATATGTTAACCTTCGTAAGTTTACTGTATACTTCTATGGTGGATTTGATGGTTGGGACCCATATCGTAGTCAGAGAACAAACACTGATGACTTCAAGATGTCTAAGTACTTAGGCACATTTGATGCAAATAGTGGAGAAGGATATTCATTCAACAGAATTGATGACCCTGAAGCATTAGG
>JAEEGL011162970.1_pt1 | contig 11805 bp, 24 predicted proteins | sample 9134231 | NCBI WGS metagenome assembly JAEEGL01 (sample SAMN16246548, study PRJNA631951) | gut metagenome | biome: gut microbiome; feature: rumen; material: fiber-attached | host: Bos | place: Iran: Karaj | collected 2018-10 | reverse complement strand
GATCCGTTCCGCCCGTCTGCTCTCCGCTACCAGCTCCGGATTTATCACCGCAGAAGCACACCTGATCTGCGATGATCGTATTTCTGTACACCTTGTTCCCGTTCTGGTCGGTGTAGTTGTCATTCATCAGCCGCCCCTCGACGTGGATCATCTTGCCCTTCGAGAAATACTTGCAGACGAATTCCGCTGTATTCCGCCAGACCGTCACATCGAAGAAGTCCGCCTGCCGCTCCTCGCCCTGCTTCTGGTACTGCCTGTCCACCGCGATCGAGAACCTGCACATCGAAATGCCGCTCGTTGTCGTTCTCAGCTCAGGATCGCGGGTCAGTCTGCCCATCAAGATCACTCTGTTGTACATGATTTCGCTTCCTTTCAAACCATTTCATCACCGCCGACTCAAATGCCAGCCGCTGCGCGGTCGTGAGATGGATATGCAGCGGTACCCCGATTTTCTCATGGTATCTCACATACATCGGGTAGATCTTTGGGTGATTGATGTTGATTTTGTAGCCGTATCTGTTGTCCTCAGTAAAGATCGAACCGTCTGTTTTCAGACGGCCGATCTGCATTGCTTGGTCGTATGGGATCTTCTTTCCCACGTTATCCTCCTAAGCTCACGCTCCTGCACCTTCGCCCTCACGTTTCAGGTACAGGAGATTGTCTGTCCAGTAGTTGTCCAGTTCGTTGATGTATCTGATACGCGGTTCATCGTGCAGCTCGTCCAGAAAGCTTTCCAGCTCATCGACGATATTATCAAATACGTTTTTCAGAGCATAAAACTTCGCCCTGTCAAGTGCCGATCTGTCCGGCCTTTTGGATTCTTCCGCAAGCTGCCTCTCATAGCCATCACGGAGTGCCTGCATTTCAGATTCGTGGACTCCCTGCATGTTGTGACGGACTTCGTCAGCGATGCGCCGCGCCTCTGCATAGACCTCTTTCTTGGCTCGTGCCATCTCCTGCTCTGCTGCATTCAGCTCCGTCTTTAGGCGCTCAATCTCCTTTGCTTCCTCCACGGATACCGCGACCTCAACGGGTCGGTTTTCAAGCTCCTTGATCTGTTCTTCAAGATCGCTGATTTTTCCGGTGAGCGCAGCGTTTTCATTCTGCGCCCGGATCCATTCGGCATGTGTTTTGCGGTAGCTATCGTCCGAGTGCTTCTTCTGGGTATTCACACATTCCAGCTCTCTGTTTTTGCTGTCCATCGCTGCGCGGAACTGTCTGTCCTTGTTTGCAATGGTTTCCTGTGCTGCATCCAGCTTCTGCCCGAGATCAGCGTTTTCGGATGTGATCCGGTTGATCTCGTTGCGCAGCTCCCTGACGGTGTCGTTCTCTACATCGACAGATTCCAGCACGGTCTCCCGTGTCGGCTCGTCCAGCATTGACAGCATGTACAGCTTTTCAGTGCTGATTTTAGCCAGTTGACTGGCTGTTTTTTCGTCCATGTGGTCTGCTATCGCCACATACTTCTTGGCCTGGCTGATCTTGATTCCGGTCTCACTCTCGCAGTACTCTGCGAAGCTCTGATACCCCAGCTCCTTGTAAAGCTTGCCGTCCCGCATCTCTTTCAGTCCCTTGCAGACCTCATAGAGCGACTGCTGTGCAGCCTCCGCGTTGGCGATAATGCTCCGCGTCAGGGTGACGGCGCGGGTGTAGTCGGTCGATACAACGACAGCCGGTTCCTGCATATCTCCCTGTGCCACCGCAAGCAGCTCCTCTTCGATGCGGTCGAATGTCGCGAATCCGAGCTGACGCTTCATGCCGTCCGGATCATCGGAGATCTTCTGACGGAGCTCCTCGACAGTCGTGCATCCGCTTCTGCTGATCGCGTTAATGTCACGGATTCCAAGATTCAATTCTGTGATACTCACTTGACAAATCCCGTCCTTTCTGGTATGATATAGGTGTAGTTTTTCTTATGCGCCTGTATCGGGGTTTCCGGTCAGGCGTTTTCTTTTGCCCCGAAGCCGTACCGCTTCGGGAAGTCGGTGAAGTACAGCTCACCGTCCGCATTCTCCGCCAGCCCCACGACCAGAGCCGTGCCGAGAATCACCTGTCCGGCGAACGCAGACGCTGCCGGATTCGGCATAAGGCACTTGCAATAGCCGTCCTCATCCACGAGCATCATGGCATCATCCGCGATCCGGATGCATTCAATGTACCCGCCGATGATGGCTTGCAGGGCTTTGGTCTCGTCCCGGATGTCGCCCTTCTGGATGTTGACAACAGTGATCTCTTTGCCATGGAATAACAGTGCTCTCATACTTCCTCCTTCATCAGCTGCTCCAGCGTCGCCAGAAAATCCCGGTACTCCTGCCGCGCTGCATCCAGCTCCGCCTGCTTGTGTTCGATCTTCTGCTCAAACTCCCGCTTTCTCTGGTTCAGCACCTTAACATGCTCCATCCAGTCCGAAGTTCTGGGGGAGGGGGGATATTTTTGCCGCATGACCTCGTCGTGGGTCGCATCCAGATCCTTGTCAGTCGCGCATCCGGCAGACGGCTTCTTGTTGTTGCGGCGGTCTGGCTTGACACCGGGAACGGCTTGCAGCTCGTTGGTGATGATTCTCCGCGCCGTCTCAAATGAAACTCCGAACTGCCTCGCGACACTGCAATAGGTCGCGGAATCGTCTTCGCAGTACGCCCCGACCATCGCGGCTCTTGTCTCCGCATCAATACGTTTGCCCACCTGTCAGCGCCTCCTTTCGTTTCTTCAGTGCGAACAGCTCCGACCGCGCGTGCAGACAGTCGATGTATGCGCACTTGCGTCCTCGCTCGTCTTTCTCCATCGATGCCCGGTGAAACCGTTTCTTCTTTTTGTGGTAGAGGATCATTGCGATGGTGATCTGTACATCCAGCATCTCCAATTCCGTCATACATCCAGCTCCTCCCACTTGCGCATGAGGTCTGCGCGGGTGTCCTCGGCTCTGGTATAGGCGTACCACTGCCGGTTGTACTCGATGACATCGCGTCGCTTGGCATCGCGGATGCGTCGCTTGCGGTCGTTGTTCTCGATCTCGCACCACTTGTCGATGCACCAGAATACGACCAGTAGGCACAGCAGCGCGAATGCGATCCATGCGCAGCAGATCAGTTCAGTATCAGTTATCTGTCCCATAGCAAGCCTCCCAGTCCAGCAGATCGACATACGCGACGACCGACTTGCCGATGTCTGCGGGGTCAACGTCGTCCCGGACATACTGCTCCAGCACGCGGAACATGTCCGCCCGCCGCTTGTCGCTGCGCAGCTCCCTGATCAGCTTTCGCATGTTCTCGATCTCACGCTCCAGCTCCTGTTTATCCGCCTCCAGCTGGGAACGCTTCGCGATCTGATCCTCGACCTCCTTGCGGAGCAGCTGATTCTCATTGTACAGCCCGTGAACACGGTTGTCGCTCTTTTCCTGTGCCGTGCGGTGCTGCTCGTCCCTGCGCCAGATCTCCTCGTTCGCAATCCGCTGGCACTTCGATGCCAGCCCGTCCTCATCGAACTTGTACGCGTGGCAGAACTGCGCCTTGCTCGTCCACAGATCCTTGCCGCTTCCGTCAACGGCGTTGTACTCCTTCTCGATGACGCTGTACAGGATGCTGTCCGGCTTGATGTCGGTCAGGTTCTCGAATTCACTCAGAAGCATCTTTGCCACCTCCGAGGATCATCTGCGCGATTTCCATGCGCAGATCCTTTTCCAGCTCATCCGGAAGGAGGGACAGTGCGTGCTCCAGCCCTTCCGTCAGCAGTAACAGTACATCCCCGCCATCGCCGATGATAGTCGACATTGCGTGCTTGTCCTCATGGCCGATCAGCAGCACGAGCGCGTCAGCACCCTCAGTTTCGCCCGCTGCTTCGAGCAGCTCTTCCTTGATCCTCTTTTCGATGTTCATTGTTTTTCCTCCTTCAGTTCCATACCGTTCAGAATACAGTGCGCCGCATTTCTGACCATTGCCTTGTCCTTCTCATCGAGATCGTCTACACAGGACGACAGCGCCGCAAGCAGCGTTGCGCAGGCTTCCAGCATACTGTCGCAGAACGCGGACAGGTTGATATTCCCATTATTTCTGCTGGTGATCAGCATGTTCGACCCATCGCCCTGGATAAGATCCACCGCCGCGTGAAGCTTCCCCTTGATCTCGTCGATGCTATACGCTTTACTTTCCATTGGTTTCCTCCTTGGTAGTTACAATACCCTTTGCTCTCTCGTTCATCCGGACGAACCACGAATATCGTTCCTCGATAAGCGCCAGCCCGTCCTTGCCCTTAAATGCCGGGAAGTCCGCCTGCACATCTCTCCGCGCGTAGTCCAGCAGCTCCTTGATGTTGCTGAACGTCAGCGCGTGATGATATGGCGATTCCAGCAGACCGTGATGCATCCGCAGGAAGGCGACCTCCTCATCGCTGCATACGCTGTCCATGCGTTGCTCGGCCTTGAGCGCCTCTTGGTATGCGTGACGGTAGTTGGAGAGTACCCCCCGTTCGATGGCGACCGCCAGCGCGATGTATCCGTCCACCGGAGCGTCCGGGTATCTCCGCATGGTTGCCTGCCGAGTCGGATGCTCTTTCGCCGTGCAGAAGTCACAGACCTCTTTCTGATACCACTTGGACGGCTTTCCGGATTTGTCCGGCAGCGCGACCTTGGTGCTGGGGAACTGATCCCCGCAGATGATGCAGCGAGTGTACTTGGTTTCCAATCCTAGTCCCCCTTCATCGCGTTCAGAAACGGCTTGCGGGGGATTTTGACCCGGTTCCCGATCTTGATGGTCGGAAACGGGAAGCTGTTGATGCCGTTCTGCTTGTCCTCCCGGACCTGTGTCGTGATCGCGTAGCTGGTAGTACCCAAAATCGGTGCTACGTCCGACGGTATGAGGAACTCGCGGTCGAGTGTTTCAATCTGTTCCAGCGTCATGGTGATCTCCCCTTTCTGTGTTTTGGTGCCCACCCCCGCACATGGACACAGCGATATAAGCAAGCATACATATTGTACGATTTTAATTAAATTTGCGGGGGTATGGTGGAGCTGTCCGGAGTCGAACCGGAATCCGCACTAGTAACGGGAGACCGCAGCAGCCCCATTTGCCCCTCCCGGCTCGGGGCGGTGTATGCAGAAAGACAGTCTATGACAGGAGGTGTTTTCAACACCTTTCTTGATATGATTTCGCCGGGTGGGATGCCGCCGACCGGCTCGACGGCTCAGGAGCCTGTAATGATTAAAGAGTTGAATCAGAATCAGGAATCGTAACCGTTTCAATCTGCTCACCAGCTATGTTGACGTGAATCGAAACGCATTCTGGTGTAGTCGCACCGGAGTGCGTTTCTTTTTCAATCAGTTCCGTGATCTCCTCGTATTCTCTCATGCTGTTTTTCAGCCGTTTCAACGCACCGGCATCACTGCCACCGTATCGGTAGTAGTCGTAAGCGGTAGCGGATACTCTTTTCCTCGCACCATATTGTGCAAGCTGTAAAATTTCAAGCTGTGTCATTTTTTCACCTTCTTTCATGGGAGAACTATAATCACCCCTCCGCCACCGTCGCGGATGCGGGGGATCTTGACGCGGTTCCCGATCCGGATCGTCGGAAAGGGGAAGGAGTTGATGCCGTTCTGTTTGTCCTCGCGCACCTGAACCGTGATCGCATAGCCGGTGGTGCCGAGGACGGATGCGACCTCTGACGGGATGAGAAAATCCCTGTCGAGGCTGCGAATCTCATCGAGTGTCATCGCGGTCACTCCTTTCTTATGCGGATTTCTCATCCTGCTCCGTCTCCTGCTGCTTTGCGAGCAGGATCACAGCTAACTCGATAATAGTCTTGAATACCGCTGCACTGGCGGCATCCAGATCACGGTACTCCTGTGTAAAGCGCTGTGTATCAGTTTTGGTATCGGGCATATATCTTCACCTCGCTTTCAATCTTCCATCAGGACTTCTTTCAGTTTCGTTTCCAGTGCTTCGATACGCTTGGTAAGTACGCCGATATTCCGGTAGACCTCCAGCATATCCGCAGTATAATCCGGAACTTTCCCCTCGACATCTTTCAGACGGTTGTTCAGATGATCCAGAGCGCCGAACACACTGAAAATGGTGTCATTCGGAGTTGGCTTGTTGTCGGGCATTGTCTTCACCTCCTCGCTCCGGCTGGGAGGTTTTGTGCTCCCAGCAGACTTTCTACCCCTCCGTCACCGTCGCGGATGCGGGGGATGTATTTTTGCTCTCATGCGCTCTTAACCTTGTCGGACAGTCCCTCCACCAGCTCCCGGCAGCTTACATGCAGCACCTTCTCCATGTTGACTGCGATGATGACGCTCGGAATCTTGGTGTTCAGCTCATACTGTGCAACCATCGGCTGAGAAACGCCGATCAGCTCCGCAAGCTGTGCCTGTGAGATGTCGAGTCGTTCCCGTGCCTGTTTCAGATTCTCGCCTAATGCCATGCTCTCACCTCCTAAGCATAACTAAGCTATTGACAAAATTCACAAAATAGTGTATACTTTAAGTGTGTAGTTAAAGTGAATACACCAAATGCCGCTAGTACAATTGGATTTCTTTGGGCTGCGGTTTGTGTTGTATATTGCCTAGTTATATTATAGTCTCATTTATTAGATTTGTCAACCGTAATCAATCTAATAAATGAAACTTTGGAGGAATAGCCAAAAAAGGAGGTTGAATGTTATGACAATTACCGAGAGAATCTTTTCACGGCTTTCTGAGATTGATTTGTCCCAAAAAGAATTTGCTATTAAGATAGGCGCAAACGAAAAAACTGTATCTGCTTGGAAAAAGAACGGAACGACACCATCAGCCGATTATATATATCCAATTTCCCAGCTTCTGGGAGTATCTCTTGAATATCTCTTGATTGGCGAAGAAGCCGCTGTGAATAATTTAATTACTACCGGAGACATTACTGGAAACTATAATGCGAACATAACAACGGCAAACGCCGATAATTGTACGGAGTTTGAAAAAGAATTCAGCTCCGTCCTCTCCGGTTTGACGTTCCGGGAGAGAACAGAGCTGATGACGATGATCTACAAGTTTGCGGATGAGCATAAGAAGTAGGAGGAGGTCATGAACGAGTTTATTCAATTTCTATCTGAATCCAATAACTTTGCCCTCATTTTATCTGCTTTGGTTTCCATCAGTGCGACAATTTGCAGCACGGTTACAGCAATTCAGCAGCGAAATTACAATTATCGTGAAAAGACTATGGGGATGTATTTTGAAAAACAGTTTAATGCATATACGGAGCTGCTAGACGCTGCGGCAGAATTGGAACAAGACATGGAACCGGAAGAGATAAAGGATCTACGACGCCTGATTGCGGCTGCTAAGAAAGCAGAAATGGTTTCCCCCAATCATGTAGCTGCTATGATTGATGATTTTTGCTCATTTTTAATCGATTTCATTGAAAAAGAGGATTCAGCTAAAATCACCCCTTCGGATGAAAAGAAATTCAAGAAAGAGCTACATTTATTGATGCATTACCTTCGTGAAGAATTGATGCGGTTTGATCCACAGTATAAATACTCCAAAAAAGACCGGATTCGCCTAAATAAGTCTTTCAAAAAGTCGGTATAGTAGCTCTATGCAGCAAGCAGACAAGACTTTCAACAGTGCTTTCATCAATTGATTTCCTAATTGGTCATCCACAGGAAAGATAATGTTCGCTTTCTCCTGGTGAATTACATTAAACAGTTCTTGCTTTTCCCTGTCATTCATAGGCTGAAACCAATTTTTCGGCATATTTATCCTCCTTCCTGTATTGCTTAGTTATATTATAGTCTATGATATCAGATTTGTCAAGATATTATCTAAAATATTTCTTGACAAATCTGATTTATTATGCTATACTATCTATAACCAAGTAATTATTGGGGCATAAAAAATCGCTCCGGTGCTACCAACACCGAAGCGACCACATAAGGAAGTGATGTAATTGACAGACTATGAGATACTTCGGCATTTGCATGACAAGATTGATAAGTTGATGGAAACCAGAGCGACAACAGAATCCGCAGAGTTCAAGGTCTGGAGAAGCCGGGTCGAACGATTGATTTCTAAGCATTGCGGTGCAGAATCATTAGAACTCATACAGTTCAAAAAAATCCGGTTCGCTCCGGTTATGCACAGTAATGTAATGATGTATGATGATTCTGCCGAAAAATTCAAAAACGGGCTTATGACTGCAAAAGGAATGCTTGAAAGCTTTTTTGAGGAATGGGAGGAGGAAAAAACAGTGCATTATAACAATATGAAATGCTTCATTGTTCACGGACATGATGAAGCGTTGAAGCATCAGGTTGCCCGTATTCTGGAACGTCAAGGAATTGAAGCTGTGATTCTCAGCGAGCAGGCAAACGTCGGAAAGACGATCATCGAAAAGATAGAAAAGCACAGTGATGTCGGGGCTGCAATTCTTCTCTTCACGCCTGATGATTCCGGCAAGGCAAATGCGGAGCCTGATTATAAGCCAAGAGCGCGGCAGAATGTCGTCTTTGAAGCCGGTTTTTTCATGGGCAAGCTTGGAAGAGATCGGGTTATCATGCTGGTCACGGACCATACTCTGGAACTCCCCAGCGATTTGCACGGCGTGGTTTATGCCTCCGATAACAATTTGGAATTCAGCTTGATTCGTGAAATGAAGGTTATGGGCTTTGACGTTGACATGAACAAAGTAAAGTTTTAAAAAAAATCCGCCCCGGTGCAGCGAACACCGAGGCGGACTATGTAGGAGGCTGTGGTATACAGCGACCCTAACAATCTAAGTATACCACATTCCTCCTCAAATTGCAAGGAGGAATTTTTATGTTGTGCAAAAAATGCGGAAAGCAGATTCAGGACGACGCGATCTTCTGCCCGTACTGTGGCAAGAAGCAGGTGACGGCAGCCGATACCGAGCAGAAGTCCACTAAGAAGCGCGGAAACGGGCAGGGAAGTGTTTACAAACGTGGGAACAAGTGGTGTGCTGCCGTGACGCTCGGCTACTACATGGACGGCGGCGTTCTCAAACGTAAGGTTCGCAAAAAAGCCGGCTTTGAGCGCAAGAAAGATGCGGTCGCTTTCATCGAGGAGCTGCGCACGGCTAAGGTGCGTCCACAGATGGTGACATTCGAGTCGCTCTGGGCGTCGTATCAGACAAAACTCTCGACACTCAGCAAGTCCAAGCAGCAGGCCTACAAAATCGCCTGGAACCGGATCTCCGAGGATATACGCTTTATGGACGTGAACGATCCAACGGTCAGTGAGCTGCAAGAGCTGACGGATCTGAAGGGAACCAGCTACTATACCAAGCGGGACATCAAGTCGCTGCTGTCGCATTTGTATAAGATCGCGCTGATGGACGACTTCGCGGACAAGAACAGGGCACAGTACATCCAGCTTCCGCCGCTGGAGCAGTCGGAGCGAGAAGTGTTTACCGAGGACGAGATCAACGTGCTCTGGGCGAGCTGGCAGGCTGGCAGCATGACCGCCGGGCACATGCTCATCATGCTCTACACCGGCATCCGCCCCGGGGAGCTACTCACCATCAAGAACGAGAATATCCATCTCACGGAGCACTGGATGACAGGTGGCATCAAGACAGCAAAGGGTAAGGCACGAAAGATCATCATTCCGACCTGCCTCGATCAGATCATCAGACAAAGCGCGCAGCAGTCGCGGAAAGGCTTGCTTGCATGGTACAGTCACAAGACTGACTTTTACGACAACTGGGCGGAGCTGCGCAGTGAGCTCGGCCTCCGCAAGGAGCTGACGCCGTACTGCTGCCGGCATACATACATCACGCGTCTGACCGCTCTTAAAGTGTCCCCCGCGATGCTGCAAGAGCTGGCCGGCCATGAGGACTACGACACCACGTTGGAGTACACGCATCTATCCGTCAATGACAGGTTCATTGAAGTAGAAAAGCTATTGCACCCCGGTTGCACCCATGCAGCGTAGAAATGGCTGTTTTATGTGCGAAATCATTCCCCTGCTAAGGGAGTAGGTCGGGAAACCGGCGCGAGGGTTCAAATCCCTCTTTCTGCGTATGAAACGCCTAAACTTCGCGGTTTAGGCGTTTTTATTATCTTCTTTTGTTTCGTGTGGTTTTTCGCGTTTTTTGTCGCTGTTGCACCCACGGTTGCACCCAAAGTGCCTGAAATGATACTTTATTATATTGTGTTTTAATAATTTACAGAATATTAATTGACAAATTCCACATTATGTTATAGAATAAAATTGGAAAAGTGAGAACTGACAGTTGAAACATGCTTAATAGAGAGGGGGAGTGGCTATGCTGAGCACACAGACTGTAGCGAACACTTTTATAATGCTTGGATATCAGGAGCACATCCCAATTACACCTATGAAACTTCAAAAGCTCGTTTACTTGCTCTATAAGCGTTATCTTAAAGAAACGAATGTAAAGTTGTTTGATGAACCATTCTCAAAATGGAAATATGGTCCTGTTCTTCAGTCCCTTTATTATGAGTTTCAGAGTTTTAAAGCCTCTCCTATTACAAAGTTTGCTAGAGATGCTAATAATGGTGTTGAGATGATTGATATGTCCAGACCATCGCAAGCCCAAAGTGCAGTTTCGTATGTATGGTCAATATACAAGAATTACTCCGCTTTGTCTTTATCAGCATTAACTCACCGGGATGGGGGTGCTTGGAGTAAGGCATTTGGTACTCTTTCAGATGAGGATATAAAGAATGAACCAGAATTCAAATAATGACTATCAGTTTCCTCTTGATGAAGTTGATGTGCCAATCGAGCCCAGCACAGACATTCCTACCACTTTTATGACATCGAGCGAAGCGGATCATATTGAAAAGCAAATGAAAGTGTATAGGGTGATAGAAAAGTCAGCATTCAAGCGTTATGGATTGTTTATGATAATTGGATGCCTTGTTGCGTATTTCCTAATTGTTGCGCTGTCATCAATTCTTGAAAATTTGTGCGGCTGGACAGTGAGTACGCTTACAACCAGCTTTGTTGAGTTATTAAAGTTTTTAGTTTCCACATTAATAGGATACGTCTTTTCAGAGACTGTAAAGAATAAAGATGAATAAAAAGAACCGGCGAGAGCTCGAAGTCCCCGCCGGTTTTTTTTATACCTTCTTGCAATACGCACCGCCGATATTGATCCACCCGGCCCCCGATTTCAGCCGCCCCCAGAGCCCGCCGTCCGGCGCCTTGCAGGTCTCCGTGATCGTGAACACCTCACCGCGATGCACCACAGTCGCGATCGGGCATCCGGTGCCGATGCCGCGTCTGACGTTCAGCTCGGCGCATACCACCTTGACAAGGAACCCCTCCCCGGTAGCAGCTGCGGGCGCGGACGGCTCCGGTGCGGAGGTGCCCCCGGACTGTTTTATCAGACCGTAGTAGTCGGAGATCGTTTCCGCCTCAGCCTCCGCAAGGCGTTTGAGATTCGCGTCATTCAGCAGCCATTCCGTATTCGCCCGGTTCGTGTGGAACCCGTGCTCCATCAGGATCCCCGGAACGCCGACCTGTGCCGCGCCGTGCAGGACGCTGTACCAGTCGTAGTTGCCGTGGTCGCCCTTCTTCTTCGTGATCCTGCCGGGCTGCTTGCAGCCCATCACGCGCTGGACGGTCTGCGCGATCTCCAGCCCCAGAACGTCACACTTGCCGGAAATACAGCAGCAGGCAAGCGGGTGATCTGCGCTCTCTGAATTGCACGCATTGCTGTGAATACTCAGGAACAGGTCGCACCCCTGTGCCTTCTTCCCGCGGGAGATCAGTGCGAGATCCTTCGCCTGATCCGCACGGGTCGTGATGACCTCCACGCCGTAGCGCTCCAGCTCCGCTTTCAGCAGAAG
>JAEEGL010590833.1_pt1 | contig 11805 bp, 11 predicted proteins | sample 9134231 | NCBI WGS metagenome assembly JAEEGL01 (sample SAMN16246548, study PRJNA631951) | gut metagenome | biome: gut microbiome; feature: rumen; material: fiber-attached | host: Bos | place: Iran: Karaj | collected 2018-10 | reverse complement strand
CGCTATATCCACCCAGTATCGACTGGGAACTAACCTCTTCTTGTAATCATAGTTGCATTTATTGTTATAATTATTGGAGAGGATTAAATCAGTCAAAATCAATTTCGTATGATTCTGATTATTATAAAAATATAGCTACCAGAATTATCGAATCAAGACCAGTTTCTGTTCAAATTACAGGCGGAGAGCCTCTTATTGCATGGACTGAAGCTAAAGATGCGATACAGATGCTGATAGATGCTGGGATTTGCGTGTCTATAAACACTAATGCCGCTTTGGTTGATGATAACATTGCAGAATTCTTAGCTAAAAATAGAATCAATGCATTTGTATCATTCCCTTGTTGCAATAAACAGATATTCGATACCGTTGTTAATAGAAAAGGTGCTGCTAATCGAGTGGATAAAGGGATACGTATTCTCCTTAAGCATGGTGTTAATGTAAGTTATAACATGGTTGTTACCAAGATTAATTATTCATATATTTATGAGACTGCTATATATGTGAAAAAAGAATATGGAGCACAATATTTTAGCGCAACGAAAGCTTCTTTCCCTCAAAATGCAATCACCTCTTTTAAAGACCAACTGTTAGGGCTTGATCTTTTTAATGGTATGCTAAATATTTTATTGCAAGTAAAAAAAGAAACGGGGATGCGAGTTGATTCTGCTTGGGTGTATTCTATGTGCGGGTTCAATGATGAAGTCGTTCTTGAGGAGTTTGGATATAGTAGGAAATGTGGATGCGGCCGCTATAACTTTGTTGTTGATGCTCAGGGTAATATTAAAGCATGTGGATGCGATTCTGCGGTATATGGGAATATTCAACACGATTTGTTTTCAGATGCGATTATCAAAATGAATAAGTGGCAAGATTGTTCATTGTTACCAGAAAAATGTAAAAATTGTAAGAGCCTTGAGGCTTGCGGAGGTGGTTGCAGATCCGACGCAAAGAGTAATGCTCAAAAAGAATGCATGTTAGATTCAACTGCAAATCCAGAAGGAAGAATGAATGTTAAAACACACAACAGAGACTTTTATGCTTCAGTTAATAGTTTCTACACATTGAATCCAAATGTAACTGCAATCAACGAGCGAAATAGTGTAAGAATTAGCTTTAGAACAAACTATGAATTCATAACTAAGGAGTTTATGAGCTTTATCAATGAGTATAGAATATTTTCAGGAAGCTTATTGAAATCTGCTTCGCTATTATCTTCTGAAGAAGTTGGGTTGAGTATAGGAAGACTGCTAAAAAAGAGGTTGCTAATTCCGCTTGATGATAAAGCTACTATTATAAGTGAAAGAATCTTTAACGGTCCAAAAGGATTCCCTTTGTTATATATTCCATATTATGATGAATCTATGCCTCAAATAGTAAAAAAATATGTATGTGAGAACACGATTCGTTATTCGAAATAACTTGATGTAAATATTTTAACATAATGAGTTTATTTCCAATAATGAGAAAAGAATATGAAACGAAAAGATATTAAAATCAGCATTATCGTTCCAGTCTACCGAGTAGAACCATATATCGCTAAATGCATTACAAGTATCCAAATGCAAGATTATTATCCGCTTGAAGTGATTGTTGTTAATGACCATACTGATGATCATTCAATGGATATTTGTCACGCGGTTGTAGGCAATGATAACCGATTTAGAATAATTGATTTAGATCGTAACGTTGGTGTTGGAATGGCAAGAAATATCGGCATGAGTTATGCTACTGGAGATTACATTTATTTCATTGATTCTGACGATTATTTAGACCGAACCGCAATTAGTCAATTAGTTGCTAACATTGATGAAAATACGGATGTTGTAGAAGCTGGGTGTATAGTGGTTAAAGATGGGATTATTATAAATGAATGGGAAAAACAAGAAGTGTTTGATGATATTAATATGTTTTCATGCCATTTGTATAGCGCGCGTTTTTTGCAACAACATTTAATATCGTTCCCTAAATGGAACATTGCAGAGGACCAAGTTTTCTTACTTGAAGTAAGGATTCACAATCCCCGAATTGTACATACTAAAATAAAATCATTCTTTTATTGTCGTTATGACAAGCGATTCAATACTGAAAGGTATACAACCGTATCTGCGGAACAACATGTGCGAGCAGAAATAGAAATGCTAGGGCTTCTTATCAGCCATAGAAGACCATCTCTCAATGAAGCTGTAAAAGCTTCAATCGGAAAAATGTGTTTAAGCGTAAGAAAGCGGTTGCCTTTTATGGACCTTATTGAACTAGAAGAACTATTGCACGCAGTGATTGAACTCGTTGATTTGTTTTGCTATATCTCAAGTGGATGCTCTTGTGAACGCGAAAATGTTATTTTAGAAGATGTAAATAACATTCGTGACGTAATAACAAATATGATTCATAAATTTTTAACGGAATAAATACATTTTCTTTATTTAAAATGTTCAATATTATCGGTTTTTCAAATATTGCTAACAAGGATACGGCGGTTTCGTGCTAGTATGTGGAACGCAAAAAAATGAAAAGAAAGAATGGAGAAAAAGATACTGAACAAAACATTCAATATTTATTCGGAAATAGAGAGCTAACAATCAGATATATACTGGAAAGACTGGCGAGTTGTTCTTGGAGAATCAGGGACTATTTGTAGAATAAGTTGAGTAATGGGAACAATCAATTACTATTATAAAAGCGAAGATTTTACATCCGCAATTGACAGTGGTGCATGTATAGATTATTTACAAAATCACACACTAGTCCAACATGATGAGACTATTTTCTACACAACGGATAATTGGAATAAGGGAGATGCGAAAATGCAAAAAGAAGATAATAAAGGATATAAACTTTCAATATATAATATAACTTTTTCGAAAAATATGAGAAAATATTTATGGAATACTTTATCCGGTGCGGTTATTGAACTAGATGAAGTTGGAGAACAATACTTGCAAGATTTTTCAGGAAAGAAGGATAATACTGAATACTTTCATATGTTAGTTAATAACGGATGCATTATAAATTCGGCTATCGACGAATTAGGAAGAGTATTGTCAGATGAACAAAGCACCATGCTCAATTCCACACCGGAACGAATAGGTTTTACAATCGCTCCTGGGATGAGCTGTAATTATAATTGTAGCTATTGCTTTGAGATGAATCATCGTTCTCATGTAGCTATGGACAATGAAACAATTGAACAAGTTATTCAGTATATAAAAAGTTCTATTAATACAAACAAGAGTGTTAAGCGTTGTCAACTTACATGGTTTGGAGGAGAACCACTATTATATACAGCTACTATTGAGAAAATCAGTAGAGAGGTGATAGCTTTTTGTGAACAGATGAAAATACAGTATCAAGCTGGCATCATAACAAATGGACGATTGCTAACAGATTTAAACATCAAATTGCTAAAAGAATGTAAGGTAAAACAAGCACAAATATCATTGGATGGAATGGAGCAATCATATTGTTTAAAGAAGGGAGCGACACGACAAGATTTTTATACTGTTATAGAAAATATTAAACAATCTTGTAATTTGATTAAACTTAATATTCGAATCAACTATAGCCCTGATATGAATAAAAAGGATGTTCTAGACTTGGTAGATTTTTTGCTGAAGGATAATTTGCTTGATGGAAAAATCAGGGTGTATTTGGGATTTGTTCGCGATTACAGCTTAACAGCAGAAGAGGAGAGGAATAACCACCGAAGGCATATCGAAATGGAAACCGAATTAGAGAACCATTTACATGATTTTTATGGCGGAAGAAACAATGGATTACCGGTTCCAAAGAGAAGAATATCTAGTTGTCTACAAGTGTGTTGCGCAAATGCGTGTATTGGACCACATGGTGAATTATATCGATGTGAGCATTACTTTGGTAATAACAAAGCCATAATTGGAGATGTTAGCCAAGGTAGGTACTGTAATTCTTTTGATCGCAAGTATTATAAGTTTGAGCATTTGAAGAAGTGCTTACAGTGTAAATTTTTCCCGCTTTGTATGGGGGGATGCTTGGATGACCATGTTAATAAAAGACATGTAATTGATTGTGAAAGTTATTGCGATAGTTTAATTGAACGTAAATATAAACAAATCAACTTGATAAATAATTAAGCATCTTTTTCCCTATACCATAGCGAGAAAGGAGGTGAGGATTATGAAGGTTATTATCGAAGGAAAAGCAGTCAGTAGCGAAGAAAGATATTATGCTATGTCTAATTGTGAAGGACAATGTAATAGTGATTCGGGATGGTGTAATTATGATCCAGATACTAACTGCTGGGATGATGGAGATTGATGGATAATAAATTGCTGAACCTTGTGTAAAAAGACTGTAAATTGGCGAGAGCGTCGGCCTTCTGTGATAAGATAAAGAATCATAGGAGGCCGAAGCGTTTGATAAAAAAGTTCTTTAACAAAAAGTGTAGAAACGCCTTCTGACAGAAGGCTGGAAATACTTGATTAAGGTGAAAAAGTAGTCATCGTGGTGGAATCCGGCACAGTGGTATTATTTCGGTACTGTGAAATGTTTTCTGTAAATAGTCTCTCTTTAATATGATTTTGATTGGTTGGGCTGAATGACAGATGCTGTCATTCGGTCTTTGATCTCATTTCTACCAGAAACAGATGGCAGAGTTGTATGGAATTATTCTAGTATCAGTCCGGCAATTGCTCCATTTAGTAGTATGTTTCCTAAACACCTACTTCTAAAGATTTGTTCGATTATTATTTGACATATATGTTTTTATATTATTATAATGAAAGCACCATAAAGAGAAGGCGAGAGACAAGCTCTGTGACCCTTCAGCAACCTGCTGTTTCCAGCAAGGTGCTCCAGCTTGAATGATGGGCCGATATATATGAACAAGGAAGGCGCATCTGACGATGGGCCTTTTCTTTATGAGTTTTTCATAGAGGAAAGGCATTATATGCAAAGTGCGCTCATTATTCACATACCACATTCTTCCCGGTATATTCCGGCATCAGCCCGGATGGAGTATGTCAAAGAACGGCTGCCCCGTGAGTTTCTGGTCATGACCGACCACTACTGCGATGAACTCTTTTCATCACCGTTTCCTACCTTGAAGTTTCCTTACAGCAGACTTTACTGCGATGTGGAACGGTTCAAAGAAGATGAAAAAGAGGAAATGAGTGCCGTTGGTATGGGATTTGCCTACACGCACTGCTCGGACGGTACAGTGCTTCGGACACTATCCATGGAGAGAAAAGAGCAGATCCTCGCTTCCTGTTATGAACCGCATCATAGGAAACTGATTCGAATGACCGACCATGCGCTGAAGAAATCCGGTTCCTGTCTGATCGTTGACGGGCATTCATTCTATCCGGAAGCGCTTCCGTACGAATTGCATCCAGAACTGCACCGACCGGAAATCTGTATCGGGACGGATCCGTTTCACACCCCGGAATGGCTGAGCGCATTCTGTTATGATTTCTTTACCGGAAAAGGATATGAGATGGATTTCAACGCTCCCTTTATCGGAACGATCGTGCCGCTCCCATACTTCGGGAAAGAAAAGAAAGTACGCTCCGTCATGATCGAAATCAACAGGAAACTGTATATGGACAGAACTGGAGAGAAGATTTCTGCGTTTGGGAAAGTCAAAAAGGACATTCGGCAGTTCCTGGAGCAGCTGTCCCTGGAAGAGAGAAAACACTGCGCGGATGAATAATGCCGGAGCATGACGGGGACATCAGAAAGCGGTTGCAACGGTCGGAAAAGGAAAGATATAATCAAATGGGAAACTTCTGAGCGAGGAGTCAGTTTACAGGGGGAGGGAAGGATAGATATGCAGACAATCGATCAGGCGCTTGACAAACTGGAGCATTCCACATTCCGTTCAAGCTTTCATCTGACCAAAAAAGAGCGGGCATACCTGTCGGAAAAAGGAATGGAATGCATAAAAAGCCATGCGGAAGATTTCGTCCGGCAAAAGCTTGCCCCGGCTGATCCCGTAAACGACGGGAAACAGACCCCCATGCACGGACATCCGGTCTTCAAGGCAATGCATGCGACGGCGTGCTGCTGCAGGGGCTGCCTCAACAAATGGTACCGTGTTCCGAAGGGAAAAGAACTGACGGAAGAAGAGCAGAATAAGATCGTTAACCTGCTCATGGCATGGCTGGAGCGGCAGATGAAAACCGGGGGGTCTTGACAGATTTTCCGCTTTCCGTATAATAGGTATCGCTTCAGGGCGTCTGAGGCTTTCAATTCTGTTTCAAATGGGCTCAAAAGCCTCACCTCTTGACAAGATTTTCAATTTGTATTATATAATAAGAAGAAACTCCGATTTTCACCGGGTTTTTTGAACGAGCGGCATCCTTATAGCCGGGATTCTTTTTCAGGACAGTCGGATCGTTCCCGCACCATCAGCGGGGACAAACCGGACAAACAGCACCTTTCCGATGAAATGTCGCTTTCAGGGCGACCTGTTCATTCATTGTTTCTACTATAATAAAAGCATAAGAACAAAATCTTCCTCTTGTAAGGACGTTCTGATTTTTGTCTGCCTTTTTTCGGATTGACGATCCGGTCGTGAAGAGAAGGACACGAATCTGTCGATATGCTTTGAACTTATACTAAGGTCCTGCCTACAGGCAAGACTGCTATCAACAAAAGGAGGTAACACACATGAGCACTAACTATTTTACAACACCTCTGAAACCGTACGGGAAAGACGGAGAAAGATGGCCCATTAACGGAATGTTCGAGTCATTCTTCGGCAGGGAATTTGAGAATGTTCCCAAAGAGAATCTTTCAGAATTTCTGAAGTCGGGACTTGACCGGATGAATTCAAACGGACTGGTTTCCCTGCTCCCGGACGACACGGAAGGCTGCGACGGGGACGTCCGGATTGATCTGGTCCATACGCCGTCCTGCGCGGTCGCCGCGATTGGGATCTATCTTCTGCTGAACGATCCGTCTTCCGTAAGCGATACGGAAAAACAGAAACTACAGATCCTTTTGAATAGAATCTTTTCCAATGGCATTGCAGGTCATGGATGCGGAGCGGATGAATACCGCAGAAAGATCCTCTGCATCTTTGCTTTGACCGGAGCAAAGTTCTTTACAGACCGGTATCCGGATTTCTGCCCTCAGATGAAAACGGTCTTGGCAGAACAGCTGGAACTGGTCAGAAAAAGATTGGAGGGCGAACCTTCTTGGACCAATCCCAGGGATCTGACGGGATTAAGCATTCAGACTATCGCGGCGTGGGACGGAAACACGGAACCGGTATTTGTTTACGGAACACTTATGCAGGGAGAGAGCGCTCACAGCCGCCTCACCAGTGCCGTATATGCAGGGAAGGCGATCCTTCTCGGATATGCCATCTATCCGGTCAGCTGGTATCCGGGAATCGTTCCGGAAGAGAAGGAAGCGGTGCTCGGCGAACTCTATTATGTAAGCAAGCAGATGATCCCCGGTATGGATGAGTATGAAGGAGAAGGAACTCTTTATCAGAGAAAGACCGTCACAGTGGAAACGCAGTACGGAAAAAAAGAAGCGTACGCCTATATCTATCTAAATAAAGTATTTGGGAATCCAATCAAGGGCGGAAGATGGGCAGGCAAAGAAAATGATCCGGTCTGGTACGCCTGCTACGGTTCCAATCTCAGGGAAGAGCGTTTCAAAGACTATATTGTCGGAAACGAACATCCGAGATGGGGAAAACCGAAAAAAGGATGCACTGATAAAACGCTTTGGACGGACAGTATGGTCATGGAATACCCGGGACAGCTGTATTTCGGAAACAGCAGCAGCCAGTGGCAAAATATGGGAGTTGCTTTCTATGATCCGGAAGCGGAAGGAAAGACCTATATGCGCCTTTACCGGATCACATTCGGTCAGCTTCTGGAGGTATGGAAGCAGGAAGGATCCGGAGAGAACTGGTATGACAGCCTTTATCCGGTGGAGATCACAATGGAAGGCCTCCCGGTTTATACCATCTCTTCCAAACAGAGAAAAGCTTTCAATCTGCCGGATGAACAATATCTGGAAGTGATTCAGGACGGACTGGTTCTTGAATGCGGAATCAGTGAAAGAACAGCAAAGAATTATCTGAGACAGGCACAGACAAGAAAGTAAAACGACAATCAATACAAACAAAAAGCGGGTACAGGAGGTAAATATGCTCGGAGCGATTATCGGGGACATCGTGGGATCACGGTATGAATTCAACAACATCAAGACAAAACAGTTTCCGCTCTTCAGCAGCAGATGTTTCTTTACAGATGACTCGGTCATGACGCTCGCGATTGCGGAAGCGGTTATGGCATGCGGCGGAAATTATCAGGATCTTTCAGAAAAAGCAGTTGAATATATGCAAAGAATCGGCAGAAGATATGGCGACTGCGGATATGGCGGAAGGTTTTTTGACTGGATGTTCAGCAAGAACCCAAAGCCGTACGGCAGTTATGGAAACGGTGCCGGGATGAGAGTCAGCTCGGTTGCCTGGGCGGCGAGATCGTTAGAGGAATGCATCGAAATGAGCCGTGCGGTGACGGAAGTGACGCATAACCATCCGGAAGGTATCAAAGGCGGGGAGGCAATCGCAGTCTGCACATATCTGGCGCTTCACGGAGCAGGAAAAGCAGAGATTCGCCGATACGTGAACGATCATTATTACACGCTGGACTTCACGTTGGATGGAATTCGGAGCACCTACCGGTTCAATGAAACCTGTATGGATACGATTCCGCAGGCGATCGAGGCTTTTTTAGAAGCGGAAGACTTTGAGGATGCGATCCGGAATGCAATCTCTATCGGCGGAGACAGCGATACGCTCGGAGCGTGTACCGGAGCAATTGCGGAAGCCTTCTTCGGAATTCCGGAATGGATTCGGGATGAAGCGCAGCAGTTTCTTGATCGGCAGTTGTCTGACATTCTGATTGATTTTGAGGACGAGTTTCCTCCTAAGATCACAGGGTGATAACTTTGAACGGCAAGCAGAAGGAAAAATATCAAACCGTTATGACAAGCAGATAATATCAATGGGAGGGGATTAACATTATGACAGCACAAATCAGCGATATCTATCGATACAAAGGTGAGGAGTTTTCCATCACAGCTCTGACAGATTTCATCCAGTTCAGTCCGCGGCAATACGGTCTGGAACCGCAGTCATGCTGTACCGCGTGCTGGAGAGGATATTTTTGTGCGTTTGATATTCGGGACGACGGATTATATCTGCATAACCTGTTCATTTACAATAATGAAGGAAAGTATCCGGATCTGAACGGAGTTTCTGTCGATCCGCCTGAGAAGGGTTTTTGGGGTCACAGACGGTATTCAAACGTAAATCTGCTCATCCCGTATACTGGAGGAATACTGGGAGGAAGAGATTTTATTCAGGATTATTATATTCATATGGGTTTTCAGATGCCGTTTGCCTATAAGATACTGAAAGAGTTCGTATTTGAAAAGGGCAAGCTGATAAACATAATCGACCACAGTGACGAGGCTGCAAAAATGCGGGAAGGAATCAATCCGTATAAAAGGAGCTGGGATTTGATGGGAAGATCTGTCGGAGAATTTGTAAATGACAGTTTCGATCTCACCTATAAAGGCCGATGGTTCGTACCGGAGGAGTTTTAAAATATGTCAGATAAAGATTCCGAAGGAATTATTACTGTGCTTGCAACACTAAAAAGAGGATATGAAACAGGTGATTTCAGTATACTCTTTCCATATCTTTCTGACGACTGTGTATTTGATACGGCATGGAGAAGATTTCCAATTGTCGGGAAAGATGCCGTCAGTGAATATTTTTTCGCTAAAGGAAATAGCATCAAAAAAACAAAAGCATTTCCCGAGTGCCAATATGTTTCGGAAACAGATGAAACAGAGAGTAAAACGGGTAAGGCAAAATATACTTTACGATTAACTCAGACACTCGGTGAAATTGAGAATACTGTTTATGCAGATGTGGCTATTGATAATAATGGGTTAGTCAACCGGATTCTTTTAGTGGATCCGTTGTTCTTTGAATGCGAGAATGCTACAATAGAATCGGTGAAAAGAGAGAAAATAGGCAGAGAATGAGAAAGGCTTGGCACAAGAACTGAAAACAAGCTTCTTGAATGTCCTTTACTGCTTTTCAAATTTACAGCCAGTTACAGTGAGGAGAAACAGAACGATGAATCTTTCCGAAAAAATATTTAAATGTGCAGTTTGCGGCAAGGAATCAAAACATACGGTAATTCTGAGTACAGACGCTATTGGAGATGCGGATTTGGATTTTCGACCTCCTGGATTGGAGAGGATCACTTTGTCATTCAGGGTCATGGAATGTCCTCACTGTGGTTATGTTTCAGGCTACATTGATGAGCGTGCTCCGGCTTTTGTGAATCTCGATTGGCTGCAGTCAGAATCATATAGGACATGCGAAGGAATGGATTTTCAAAGTGACCTGGCAAAGAGATATTACAGATACTATCTGATTATGAAAGAAGACCACGCGCCTGCTGCTGCAAAAATCAAGGCATTAACCGATGCCGCCTGGGCAAGCGATGATTCTGATGATAAGGAGAACGCAAGCCGTTGCAGAATAATGGTGGCGAACCTATTAAAAGAAAAAAAACGGAAACATGCTTCTCAAAAAAAGTTTCTATGGGCAGAGCACATGAGACGCGCGGGTGAGTTTGATGAGGTGCTGGCTGGGACAGAAAAAATCCGATTTCATGCAAGAAAGAACTTACTCGTAAAATTGCTTGAATCGGTGTTAAAATGTACAAAAAGCAGCTTGTTTGCAAATCTACAGCTTTTGCTTGAAGAGAGATATGAAACAAAGATTGCTCTCATAAAGTTGCTTAAATTCGAACAAAAGCATGCAAAAATGAAAGACTCTGAACGCTATACGATTGCAGAGGCGCTAAGGGAAATGAACGAAAATGAGAAATAAAAGGTGATTTAGGTAAAAACCATATATAAGAAGTATCAACGCGGGAACAGAATGACGCGCAAATTGTAGGAAGGAACACTTTTTCTTGAATGAAAAACAATGTTAGTTGTGTTCATGCGCATAAAGTCTTTTTTTCAAGATGTCGAAAAAATGTACACTCTTATGCATTAATAATATAATATGTAATGCTTCTTTAACCACTTAGGTTGTAAGCGGGTCCCTAATGATAAATAATCTTTTGTTTTCATGTAAATAATAGATAATGTTTTTTATTCATTTTTGTTTGATTGCGTTTGCTTCCAATTATCTGCTAATGAAACTGAGTATAAAGGAAAGAGAGATGAGAGCTTTGTTCGAGAGTGAAAAGGAATTGATGAAGGAATATGGATATATAGCTACCGATACGATTCATATAAGTTATTTGGTTGACGACATAAATACAGGGGCAATGTTATATAACAAACGTAATCTGGTAACGGTTACTCAAAACCTGTTGCATACTGAGATGCGTGGTGAAGATATTCCCGGAAGATTAAAAAAACGAGAAGTACCGCTGTTTTTAGCATTAATGGAGGAGATGGAAAATGGGGCAGATCTTGTTTCATTTGTCAGGAATCATTTTTCTCAATATGAATACTATTTATATTATGCCAATTTAGATACTATTTTTTTAGAGAATCGGTCCAACGGACAACGCTATGAGTATATATTGATTAATAAGAGCGGTGAAATTGTATTCTCAAAGACAATTACTGACGATCTTTTGCAAAGCGCATTTAATGTCGCATATGCGTTCTATGGAATAGAAGGTTATAACGTCTCTGTAGAGCCTGATTTCCGGCTGCAATACCTGTTAAATCTGGATAAATATTGAAATTAACTTT
>JAEEGL010107524.1_pt1 | contig 11805 bp, 11 predicted proteins | sample 9134231 | NCBI WGS metagenome assembly JAEEGL01 (sample SAMN16246548, study PRJNA631951) | gut metagenome | biome: gut microbiome; feature: rumen; material: fiber-attached | host: Bos | place: Iran: Karaj | collected 2018-10 | reverse complement strand
GATTCCTTTCGACTTTAAGTATCCTGTAGAGAAGGTTTGTATAAAGGATGCATATAATGAGTTTAATAACTGGGGCAAAAATCCTGTGAACTCAACTAATTGGTACACTAAGCCTGTTACAGGAAAGGTTATTGAATAATACATTATCATAAATACAATAGAAATCGTGTGAAGTTATACGCTTCACACGTTTTTTTTGAATTTTTATTGAGGGTGTATTATATGCTTCAAAACTTACTTTAATTTGTCATATAATATATTTAACTTATTCTCTTAATATATTATATTGCAGGCTATGTTTGAAACCATGGTGAATAGGTGCAATTTATTTGTTGTCATACATTCTGTTATCCACTTTAATGAAACATAATCAAACAAAATTATGAATAGACAAAAAGACAATCCACTTTTCTGTCGGTCGTTTTTCTTTTGTCTAACACTAATACTCTAATTTGGGAAATAGTATGTTTTTATATATTTTTTGCAAAGTTACAATATTTCTTCATTAAAAGTTTGTGTTATCTACGTTTTTTTTTTATATTTGCAAAAAAAAACAAATAAATGAAAGAAATATCTGTTTTATCAACGTTAATTAATCCGTCGATGACACGAGATCTTTTTAATAAGGCTCGCCAGTATGATGATGTGATAGATTTTACTCTAGGAGATCCTGATATTCAACCTCATCAAAATATTAAGCAGGCTGCAATTGATGCAATACTTGCCGGCAAGACAAGATATTCTCAAAATGCTGGTCTATTGAGTTTAAGAGAGGTGATTGCTCACAAATACAAAGAAGAATATTCTCTTCATTATAATCCCCAAACGGAAATATTAGTAAGTGTTGGAGGTATGGAAGGTATATATTTGGCTCTATTATCGATTCTTAATCCTGATGATGAGGTTATTATACCTGCTCCTTATTGGATAAATTATTCTCAAATGGTCCAAATGTGTGGGGGACGGCCTATCATAGTAGAGCCTGAGAGTGACTTGTCTATTTCTGTCGATAATATTTATCATGCAATTTCACCAAAGACTAAGGCTATTATTATAAATACGCCCAGCAATCCTTCAGGAATTGTAATCTCGGAGGAAAAATTATCAGAAATTGCTGCATTGTCAGTTAAAAATGATCTGTATGTTATAGCCGATGAGGTGTATAAAAAGTTAATATATAATTGTCACTTCTGTTCTGTTTCATCTTTTGATGGCATGAAAGAACGAACTATTTTAGTAAATAGTCTTTCAAAAGAGTTTTGTATGACAGGTTGGCGTTTGGGATACGTCGTGGCACCGGAAGCTATAATAAATTTAATGACCAAATTACAAGAGAATGTTGCAGCTTGTGCACCTCTTCCATCGCAATATGCAGCAATTGAAGCATTAAGTCACGGCGATGAGTATTCCTGTAGTATGATTTCTGAATATGAGAAAAGAAAGAATGTTCTTGTTGAAGGAATATCAAACATTAGTCACTTGTCAATGAGGGAACCTGATGCAACGTTCTATGCTATGATAAATATTAAGGAGACAAAAATGAGCTCTGTTGAATTTGCATATAAACTTTTAGAAGATGTCCATGTGGCTCTGGTACCTGGCGTAACATATGGTAAGTGTTGTGAAGGATATGTTAGAATTGCATTCACATTAGATGAAGTTTTTATTAGGGAAGGTATTCGTAGAATTAAACGTTTTGTAGATTCGTTATGAAAAAGGTTTTGATGTTGGGTGGTTCGCTATACCAGACATATGCTATCAAAGAAGCTGTCAAGATGGGGTATTATGTTATCTCATGTGATTATTTGCCAGATAATCCGGGACATAAGTTTTCTCATGAATATTATAATGTGAGTACAACTGACAAGGAAGCTGTGCTTGAATTGGCACGAAAGCTTAAAGTTGAGGGAGTTGTTGCTTATGCTTCAGATCCAGCAGCTCCTACTGCAGCATATGTTTGTGAAAAGTTGGGCTTGCCAACAAGTCCATATAAGTCTGTTGAAATTTTGTCCAAAAAACATCTTTTTCGTCATTATCTGACCGAACACGGATTCAATGTTCCTAAGGCGTGCAGCTATACTACTTACAAAGAGGCGGAACAGGATATTGATAATTTCCAACTCCCTGTTATGGTTAAACCTGTAGATTCTTCTGGAAGCAAAGGAGTTAATAAGTTGACAGACAAATCTCAGTTGAAGTCTTTCTTTGAGGATGCATTGTCATATTCTCGTGATAAGATTGTGCTCGTTGAGGAGTTCATTGTTAAGGAAGGACCGCAGATATCTGGTGATGCTTTTTCTGTTGATGGTAAGTTGGTTTTCTATTGTTTTGGTAATGAGTTTTACAGTACTAAAGTAGAAAAGGACTTTGCTCCTCTTGGTGAATGTTGGCCGACCGTGATGCCAAAAGGTATAATAGAGCAATTAGTATCAGAACTGCAACGGCTTATTACTTTGTTGGGTATGAAATCTACTGCTTATAATGTCGAGGCAATCTTTGGTAAAGATGGAAAAGTTTATATTTTAGAACTTGGAGCGCGTAGTGGCGGAAGTCTTATCCCTCAAATTACAGCTTTGGCCACAGGCGTTAATATGGTACCGTATGTCATCAAAGCGGCTATGGGGGAGGATTGTTCCGATTTGCGAATGGCTCCTGTTAAAGGTTTTTGGTCAAATTATATGGTACACTCCAAAGAAACTGGATATTATGCAGGAGTGGAGTTTAATCATGAATTTGCAAATAAACACCTTGTGGAATATGTTTCTGACACCAAGTTGGGAACTCTAATACATAAATATCGAGATGCTCAAGACTGCGTTGGTGAACTCCTCTTAAAATATGATGATGTCGATGAAATGAATAAAATTATTGAAAATATGAACGATTATTATCGTGTTTTAGTAAAATGATTTTAAATGAAATGACTGCCAATGAATGATATTAAATTTACTTTGCCTTTGCAATTGTCACAAGAGGATGTGGTTCATTTGTTGAAAAGTGGAAATGATGATTTCTTTCCAACACTAGAATCAGTTCTCGATTATGCAAATTATTCAAAAAAATTATCTGATAGTGCTTTTTTTATTTTGGCTAAGTGTGGTGATAGTTTTATTGGATGTGTTGCATTTTATTATAATGAAGAAGGTCGTTTTATCTATATTTCTCATTTTTGGGTAAGTCGTATGTTTCAGAAACAACATATTGGAACTACAATGTTGGATATACTTTTTTGTTGCGTTAGTGGTCGTTATGATTCAATAATGTTAGAGGTCAATAAAGGTAGTTCCGCAATTTCATTTTATGAAAGAACAGGCTTTGTTATAAAAGAAGATAGAGGAAACAAATTCCTGCTAATAAAGTATTTTAATAGTTAATCTGTTTTGATTATGAAAGATGACATTATAACAGTAACTTCTCCGTTGCTTCCGGATTTAGAGGGCTTTTCAGCTTTGTTATATGATATTTGGGAGAGCAAATGGATTACCAATAATGGTGATTATCATAAGCGACTTGAGGATGCACTATGTAGGTATCTTAAAGTGCCATACGTCAGTTTGTTTACTAATGGAACTCTTCCTTTGATAACGGCTTTACAAGCGTTGAGGATTACAGGTGAGGTGATTACTACGCCATATAGCTTTGTTGCTACTACACATTCGTTATGGTGGAATGGAATCAAACCCGTTTTTGTTGATATTGATCCAACAACAGGTAACCTTGATCCTGATAGGATTGAGGCTGCTATTACTCCCCAGACAACTGCCATTATGCCTGTCCATGTATACGGGCAGCCTTGTCGTGTGAAGGAAATACAGGAAATTGCCGATAAGTATGGCCTTAAAGTCATCTATGATGCAGCCCATGCGTTTGGTGTTGAAGTGAATGGCGAAAGTATTCTTTGTGCAGGTGACCTATCTACATTAAGTTTTCATGCAACAAAGGTTTTTAATACTATTGAGGGTGGGGCAATGGTTATGAAGGATGAAAAAACGAAGCAACGTATAGATTACTTGAAGAATTTTGGATTTGCTAATGAGGTTGAGGTTGTGGCTCCAGGAATTAATAGTAAGATGGATGAGATTCGTGCTGCTTATGGTTTGTTGAATTTGCAGCAGGTAGATAAAGCAATTGAGACCAGGCGTAAGGTTGCGCAGAAATATCGTGAAGCTTTGAAAGATGTTGAGGGGATTACTGTTTGGCAAGATATGCCGGGAGTGAGGCACAATTACTCATATTTCCCTATTTTCGTTGATTCGAAGAAATATGGAATGACACGGGATGAACTATACTTGAAAATGAAAAGTCATAATGTGTTTGGTCGTCGATATTTCTATCCACTTATTTGTACTTTTTCGACATATCGTGGGCTTCCTAGTGTAAAACGTGAGAATTTACCTAATGCTTACCGTATGGCAGAAGAGGTAATATGTCTCCCTTTGCATCATGCGTTATTAGATGATGATATTAATCGAGTTATAGATGAAATAGTAAAATAAAATAAGATGAACAATTGTTGCAATATACCAACTGTAAGTATACAATGTTTGGCTTACAATCACGAAAGATATATTAGACAATGTTTGGATGGTATTGTGTCTCAAAAGACAAATTTCTCTTTTGAAGCCATTGTACATGATGATGCATCTACAGATGAAACAGCTATAATTATTCGTGAATACGCTGATAAATATCCAGGAATTATAAAACCAATAATTGAAGATGAGAATTTATATAGTAAAGATTTGTCAAGACTTAGACATGTTATGAGAAATCGGCTTCGGGGTAAATATATTGCATTCTGTGAATGTGATGATTATTGGATAAATGATAACAAACTTCAAAGACAAGTCGATTTCTTGGAATCTCATCCAGACTATTCTATGTGTTTTCACAGCGCAAAAAAAATATACGAAGTGAATACAGCAAGTTGGCTTAATTGTGAAAATATTGACGATCGGGATTATTCTGCGACAGAGGTTTTTATAAATTGGTTGGTTCCTACTGCATCTATTTTATGCAGGTTAGATGCATTCCAATTGTATCATAGCTTGAAAGATGCTGAGCATATCCTAAATGGTGATATTGCTTTAATTCTAAGTTGTATGATGAAGGGAAAGGTACGTGGTATGAGCGAGCAAATGTCCGTTTACAGAATACATGGTAGTGGTGTTACTTATGACAGTAATGCGAAAAAAAAACGTGCGATGAAGGCTCCTCTCCATTTTGAGTGTTTGCGAGAGAATTTTCCTATCATTGATCGCAAACCTATAGATGATACTATTGCAAAGACCTATTATGAGCGGGCATTGATACAGGATTCTTTCTCCGAGAAGATGTGTGACTTTTTACGTTCGTTGAAGAATTGTCCACGTCGTTTCTTTACCATGGCTGCATATTCTGTTTGGATGTTTTTAAAAGGGATCGAATAACTCAGTTAGCGATGAAAATATCAATTATTACGGTCAATTATAATGATGCTATAGGACTTGATTGTACGATTCGTAGTGTAATCAATCAGAATAGTGAAGATTATGAGTATATTATTATTGATGGTGGATCATGTGATGGAAGTGTTGACGTCATTAAAAAGTATGTTAACAAAATAGATTATTGGATATCGGAAAGTGACCATGGAATTTACCATGCTATGAATAAAGGGGTTTTCCATGCACATGGAGAATATTGTTTGTTTCTTAATTCTGGCGATTCTTTCTGTCATGAAGGTGTACTGAATAATATTCAAATGCAGAATTCCTCAGAGGATATAATTGTAGGTAAACTTATTGCAAAGAACAGCCAAACAGAGTTGTTCATGCCACCAACAAAAGATATTTCGATGTATTATTTATATTCAGGAACTTTACCTCATCAGGCAGCTTTTATAAAGACTGAGTTATTGAGGCGAATTCCTTATGATGAAAATTTGAAGATTGTTTCTGATTGGAAATTTTTTTTGGAATCAATTGTATTTAACAACTGTTCGATAAGATATATAGATGAAAAAGTGGCATTCTTTGATACGACTGGGGTTAGTACTTCTAATCCAAAGAAGATGTGGACTGAGAAAAGAAAGGTTCTATCAGAGATGTTTCCTCCTAGGGTTGTTATTGATTATGATCATATGAAAGCCTCAGAATGCTTGACTCAAGAATTGACTCCATCGCTTCGTCAACATTATTGCTTAGATAGATTTTTGTATAGTATTGGTCGTTTTTTATTGAAGTTCTTAAAGTAGATAATGGTATGGAACAACAATTAAAAGTGTCTATATTGGTGCCTATTTATAAGGTAGAACCTTATTTGAAAAGGACTTTGGATTCAATCTTTACACAGACGTATCATAATCTTGACTTTGTGTTTGTAGATGATGGGTCGCCAGACAATAGTCTTAGGGTGTTGAATGATACAATCCACCAGTATGGTATTGATAGAACTCAGTATACGATTATTAATCATCCTCACAATCAGGGGATTGCTGCTTCGAGAGTTGATTGCATAGCTAATGCTTCTGGTGAGTATGTGTTATTTGTTGATAGTGATGACTGGATTGAACCAATTATGGTTGAGTCATTAATTAATGCTACTAATAATGGACGGATTGACATTGTTGGTAGTGATATAATTGGTGACTACCAAGATGGTATAAGAAAATATCATCATGAGAATTATGCAGAGACTTGTTGGGATAATATGGTAAGATGTTTGAATTATGAAATTAATACCGTGTTATGGAAACTTTTGATTAGGAGGACTCTATTCGACAATTTTAAAATAGGTAAAATTAATATTGGAGAGGATTATATTATTTCAATAAAATTGTATTATTACGCAAGGAGTTTTAAAGCAATTCCAAAGGCATTCTACCATTATGTGCAGTATAATCAGGAAAGGCTATCTTTTCAGACATTGAAGAGTATTCGCGATCATATTGCATGTGTAAAAGAAATTGAGTTGTTTTGTCGTGAGCAAGGAATATATACAGATTTGGTGGAAGAAAAATTACTATTAAGAAAGTTTAATATAAAGAGTAATTTCCTGACGAGAAGCCTCTTTGATTTAGATTCATTTAATAGGGTGTTCCCAGAATCAAACAAGGTCTGGAGAAAGATTCCTTATATGTGGAAAGAAAAGATAAAATTCTGGTTAGCTGAGAAAAAAATGTATCTATTATTGAAGTACTTGATAAATATTTAATACATGTTTTGTGTATTTGTGAATCCTAATATGGTTTGATTATGGTTACTAAAGCTGCAACTCATAATAATTATATAGCAATAGTCAAGGCTATTGGTATAATACTGATGGTTGTGGGACATTCTGGGTGTTGGGATTTGTTTTATCGGTTTTTGGCATTGTTTCATATGCCTGTCTTTTTCTTTTGCTCAGGTTATTTTTTCAACTCTCCCAATTCGTTACAAGGTTGTAAATCTTTCTTTTTCAAGAGGGTAAAGGGATTGTATTTCCCTTATATTAGATGGAGCTTGTTTTTTTTGCTTCTCCATAATTTATTATGGCGTTGTAATTTATATGATCATCTGACAGTAGAGCAATTTACGTTTTCTGATTTTTTGAATAGGCTAGGACATGTATTGTTTACAATGACCGGACATGATCAGCTTATAGATGGATTCTGGTTTCTTAAACAACTATTTCTTGCTTCTATTGCAAATTGTATAATTTCTTTTTTGTTGATTAATTTAAAATGGAAAGGGAAATATCTTGCCATAATTCTATTGTTCATTCTGTGCTCGATTGTATCTAAATACTATAATTGGGGAATACCAGTTATATGGGATTTGTCTATTCTTTTTTTGAGTATGAGTTATTTCTGTTCTGGTTATTATTATAAAATGATTGAACATAGTGAAACATATAGCTGTGTTAGGATTATACTCTGTTTTATTACACTACTACTATTCGTACTTTTATATAATGATAACTTAGATATGCTTTATTATTCATATAAAACAGAAGTTGTGTACTTTCTTATATCCTTTTGTGGAATTTATATGGTATTTAATATCTCGTACATCTTAGAGAAGAGTATTTTTAATAGAATTCTACACTATATTGGAAATAATACAATGATAATACTTGTACTTCATCTTTCTGTGTTTAAAATTGGTAATTTGTCGAAGATTTTTTTATATGATCTTCCGATATCAAGAATTGGTGATTATAAAGTTATTAGCGAGTATAATGATTATTATTGGCTTGTTTATGCAGTCATTGGTGTCTTTCTTTCTTTATTAATTGGAAAATTGATCGGGGCTCTAAATTTTTACTTGGGATGTTTGTTTAAAACACAGGCAAGATAATTATATAACCTGTTAAGTTTATATGTAATTTTATCATAAAGGTTCCAACTCCATACGATAGATCTAGACGCAATAATTGCTGCACTATCCTTTGATGATTCAGATGTCTCTGGTATAATCGCAATCTTGTCAATATTCTTGTACTTATAGACAAGTGGTGTGATTATTGTTTGGTCATGCCTATGAACATTGAATGTCTCAGGTAAACGATTAATATCTTCCCCAAATGGATCACATACCAATTCTGGATAATATAAAGAAATATTAAACCATTCCGATAAAAACAAAGGTATTGACATTGTTTTCTTAATAATTATTATTCCCCCCATTATTTTATTGTAGTCTAGATAGTCTTCATTTCCCAGATAGCGGGTGAAATATTCTTTTGTAAGAGGTTTAATCCAATGCTTTAGTGCAGGATTGTTATTTTGATTATTTTTGCAGAATTGTTCCCATCCATTATATTGGGTATCGTTTCGATATTGGAAAACAATAGCTTTATGGCTTGCTAATATCTCCTGATAATGAAACCACTCTTCACTTTGAGGATTCAGTGTGCATCCTGCGTCTACGTAATACACAACATCATCCTCATGACATTGTTCTAATGTTTTTTTGATAATATATGGCTTCCATAACCAATAACCACCTCCCTTGTTTGATGAAAAAAGGGGAGAGCATGTGATGTATTGAGGTAAATCTTTTGGTCCGAACGTAATTATCTTATCGAAAATCCCGACTTTGTTAGCTTGTTTTTTTATTCGCTTAATTGATTTTCGGAATTTTTGGTTTCCGTATGAAATAAAAATGTTGCTCATAATAATGCTGTTATTTAGTCTTCCAGTCCAATAAAACCTGCACTTTCTTGGTTCAATGCTCTCCCAAAACCATGTTGATAACCTTCTACATCAAGTACACAACAATCGGGGGCCTTTAATAAAAACTCCACCATAGGATGATGAAGAAATAGATCTACTTTTATGATGCCTTTACATAAAATTTTTGGTAATTTAATGGATTTTGAGATGATGAATTTCCCTTTTTGGATATGTTGTATTTCTCCCATATAATGGCCTTTCGCAAACATTGCGAGTGGCTGTCCATCCTTATTTTTAAGTGTGACCATCAGATCGTAAGACATATCCTCTGTTGTTTCTCCTTCAATATGAATATTTAATTCTGTTTGATTACTTTTAATAACTGAAATGGTGCTCTCTGTGTTATTAATTATACACTTATGTATAAATAAGGTGCTTTTTGTCCATTTGATGTTGTCTATTATTCTTTCTTTCTGAACGTTTTCTTCATTCTTTAGATATCTGTCTAATGTTTCCGGTATAGAACCAATATAGTCAATAGTTCCATTTTTTAGTAGAACTCCTTTAGTACAAAGGTTACGAACAGCTGCCATGTTGTGACTGACAAATAGGACGGTACGTCCCTCTCCTCTGCTGACATCCTGCATTTTTCCGATAGCTTTCTTTTGGAATTCTGCATCACCTACTGCAAGAACCTCGTCAACTACAAGAATCTCTGGCTCCAAGTGGGCTGCAATAGCAAATCCTAAACGCACCATCATACCAGACGAGTATCGTTTAACTGGTGTGTCTACATATTTTGCAACACCAGCGAAGTCAACAATTTCATCGAATTTACTTTTGATTTCGCTCTTGGTCATTCCCATGATAGAGCCATTCATAAAGATATTCTCACGTCCTGTCATTTCTGGGTGAAAACCAGTGCCAACCTCTAGCAAAGACGCAATGCGCCCTCTTATTCTGATGTCTCCAGTAGTAGGCGAAGTAACGCGGGAGAGAATTTTTAGTAGTGTGGATTTGCCAGCACCATTTTTGCCAACAATACCAACTACATCACCTTGATCTACTTTAAAGTTGATGTCACGAAGTGCCCATACAAAACGGCTGTCCCCCTTTTGAGTACGATCATTGGTTTCACCAATCTTCAGATAGGGGTCTTCCTTCCCTCGGATATTGGCCCACCAGCGATTGAGGTCTTGGCTGAGAGTGCCAGTACCTATAGTGCCGAGGATATATTGTTTGCCAACGTTGTTGAATTCGATAACTGTATTACTCATAATCTATAATGTTTTCTCACGATTATATCTATTATTAATTTTTGGAATTGACTATATATGCTTGCTACGATAATTGTCCATAAAATAGTAGTAAGTATATGGAAATAGATATTGTCAAATATCCAAAGCATAAAAAAATTAGTTACAGGGAATATATGTGCAAGATATATCTCATACGAATGCCGTCCTAAAAGAGAAAATGTTTTGTAGAATGGTAATTTGTACTGTGTCATAGACAAGACTGTTAAAAATATAGGAATTGTTGAAGATGATAATAACCAATGCTGATTACTAAATAAACCTGCAATAAAATAAAGTGAATATAGAATTAATAGACGATTAATTTGACCTTTCTCTAAGTGTATATATGTTATAGCACCCAACATAATAATAGGTGCGCGGTATAATAAAAATTTGATTGGTAAATGAACGAATCTAAGAGCTATAATACTAGCAATAATTAATAAAAATAACATTAATCCTTCTAATAATATGTCTTTTTCCAGTAACCGGTTTAATCCATTTGATAAGACAGGGTATAGGGCATAAATAATTATTAGTGCAGGGGAAAACCAATCATATTCAAATTCTGTTGCAAAGAAATCGTTTTGTTGAAAAAGGGAAAAACCAGTTAATTGACCTAAAGATTGAAAGACTATCTGTTTGAATGGAATGTTATTATAAAAAAATGAATAAAGAGTAACTAAGAATAGCACGCAAGTAGGAATAATACGTTTTACTCTGTTGATATAGAATACCTTGTATGAGTTTTTTTTAATTGAGGCTTCAAGTCCATAAGCACTTAAAAATAGAAATAGATCAACTCCGATTTGGCCTTCACTAAAGAAATAAATCCACCATGGGCGTGTACCTTTAAACCAACAATAGAAATGTAGGAATACAATAATTGTTATTGCAACTCCCATAAGATATGATCTTCTTTCTTTTCCGAAGACCTGATCTCGGCATATATCGATATTTATGTTGGTATCCCTCATTGGTAAACTATATTACATCCATAAAGTCTCGCTGTACTCTATTAAAAATGACAACGCCTATAGTGAGAATACTATAAGTAAATACAAAGCTGTATCCAAAATAGAACCAATTGAATTCTCCAACTCCAGTGAATGAATATTTGAACGTTTCAAGGATTGCCGTCAATGGATTGGCTACCAATACCCATATATACTTAGGATATGTGTCTTTCATCACAGAAAGAGGATAGATGACGGGGGAAGCATACATCCATAGTTGTACACCGAAAGTGATTAGGAATCGTAAATCGCGATACTTTGTGGTCATGGAAGATATAATCATTCCAAAGCCTAAACCTAAGCATCCTAACATGATAATTAAGACTGGTACAAGCAGGAGAACTGCGTTGATTTT
>JAEEGL010026860.1_pt1 | contig 11805 bp, 8 predicted proteins | sample 9134231 | NCBI WGS metagenome assembly JAEEGL01 (sample SAMN16246548, study PRJNA631951) | gut metagenome | biome: gut microbiome; feature: rumen; material: fiber-attached | host: Bos | place: Iran: Karaj | collected 2018-10 | reverse complement strand
CACCCAGTCAATGACTGTGCTTGTCGTGAAATACAATTCCTTGGTCAGTGCTATTGCTGCCATAACCTTTTCGTGTTAGCTCTTATCGCATTGCAAATGCTTATACTCACTGCGGGCGGATTGCAAATCCGCCCGAACGGGTTTACATTTCAGTTATGCCGTTTTCTTCCGTAATCACGTGATTTTCAATCCGCCTGAACGGGTTATGGATTATCATTAAATCTGTTCCTTAGCTTTTCTGAAGATTCTTCAGAGAGGCGACGGAAGCAATACAGTCCGTATTTGGCATCCAGGTCCCATTGCTTTACGGGAACCTCTCCAAGGCACTTTAAGAGGTCTTTGGTCATGTCAATGATGATAAGAGGATGATTCAAACCTCCAAAACCGACTGTAAAACCCTCGAACTTGAGCCAATTAAGGCTGCTGTCGTAGGTATAGCTGACGATGTTTGTCTTATCTTCCATAGTGGGGTCTATAAAATCGATGTAATTATGGAGGGCCGCCTGATCCTTTACATAGAAGTATACAGGTAAATATCCAAGCAATCTGAAAGTTATCTCATCACTGATACTTCCATCCTCATAAACGTTGTAAACGCCACATTCTGTCCATACACCTCCAACAAACATGGACCGGAACTCGTCGTTGGAATAGATTCTGGTCGGCGTGATAGGATAACTTTCGAAAGGGTTGTTGTCATCAACGGAAACATCCGCGTCATCTTTCCCGCATGAAGCAGCCATCATGCAGGTCAGCAAGCTCATAAAAAACAGTACTCTTTTCATTGGTTTGTAGTTATAGGTTTAACATTCAAATAAGCCGTCCCCAGTGATCACATCGAGATGTGTAACTGTCGAGGGATTGATCTTCGATTGCAAAGGTACAAACTTTTATTAATATTACCAAATTATTTAATAGAAAAATGATCAGAAGTGCTCGAGCCCTGCTCGCTTGCTACCGCAGGGACGCAAGAAGGTTTAGCTCGACGGCCGAAGGGAAAGTCAACCGTCCCCAAAAATCAGGAGTAAAGGAGTATAGGAGATGTGGAGGTAAAGCAGACTCCTTACTCCTCAACTCCTAACTCAACTTGAGAAAGGTGAGTCATTTGGTCTTTCTGTGCTCAAGTTTATGGGCCTTACTGCGTTAAACTTCCCAAATAGGTTTGCTATTCCAGTTTTTCTTTGTATTTTTGCACCCGAATGAAAATCAAGGAGCTGTTTACCATCCCAAAGAGTAAATACACGGTGAAGCAAATCGTGCTGTGGCTGTGGGTGGCTTGGAAAGGCAACCGCCTGCAAGCCACACTCAACGCGTCCATCGGACTGCTTGGCGTGGTGCTCAGCCTGCTGATGGTGTGGGCCATGCAGCGTGCCATCGATACTGCTGCCGGAGCCCGCGAGGGCTCACTTTACTGGGCCGTGGGTCTCATGGGGCTTATCATCTTAGGCGAGTTTGCCTTGGGCATTTCCCGCGTTTGGGTGAAGAACATCCTTGGCGTCCGGGCACAGAACCGCATGCAGCAGCAGATGCTGGCGCGGCTGCTGCGCTCCGAGTGGCGGGGTCGTGAGGCCATGCACAGTGGTGACGTCATCAACCGTTTAGAGCAGGACGTCCGCCATGTTGTCGATTTCCTGACCGAGACATTGCCCTCGGTGCTCTCGACACTGGCCATGTTTATTGGTGCCTTCGGCTACCTGCTGCAGATGGATGTCTGGCTCGCCTGCATCACCGTGGGTATCCTTCCTGTCTTCATCCTCGTCAGCCGCTTCTACGTGGGGCAGATGCGCAAGTTTACGCGCCGCGTCAGGCAGAGTGACAGCCGTGTGCAGAGCATCCTCACCGAGACCATGCAGCACCGTATGCTCATCAAGACGATGGAGGCCGACGACCAGATGCTCGACCGCTTGGAGGACACGCAGCAGGAGCTTCGTGCTCATGTGCGCCGCCGTACGGCCTTTAGTGTCGCTTCGCACCTCGTGCTCAATACCGGTTTTTCTTTGGGCTATCTCATTGCTTTCCTTTGGGGCGCCATCCGCATGAGCAACGGCACCATCACCTTTGGTGCCATGACCGCTTTCTTGCAGCTGGTCTATCGTATTCAGGGTCCTGCCCGTGACCTGACACGCTTGGCACCGGCCTTCGTCGGCGTGTTTACGGCTGCCGAGCGACTGATGGAACTTGAAGAAGTGCCTGAAGAGGAACAGGGAGAGACGCAGATGCTGGAAGCCCCCTGCGGTATACGGTTCGACCATGTGCACTTCAACTATGGAGCCGAGGGCCAGCTGCCCACGATGGTCGATGCCTGCTACGACTTCGCCCCCGGCACCTGCACCGCCATTCTTGGTGAGACGGGCTCTGGCAAGACCACGCTCATCCGCCTGCTCTTGGCACTTGTCCGTCCTCAGGAGGGTAGCGTCTATATATATAATAAGGTGAAAGAACAGCAGCTGTCACCTCTTCATCGCTGCAACTTCGTCTATGTGCCGCAGGGCAACACGCTTCTTAGCGGTACACTGCGCGACAACCTGCTGTTGGGAAGGCCCGACGCCACCGACGACGAGATGTTCCAAGCCTTGCGCACTGCCTGCGCCAACTTTGTCGACGACCTGCCGCAAGGTCTTGACACCACCTTCTCCGAGCAGGGTGGGGGACTCAGCGAGGGGCAGGCCCAGCGCATCGCCATCGCCCGTGCACTGCTGCGTCCTGGCAGCATCATGCTGCTCGACGAGGCCACCAGTGCCCTCGACCAGGAGACGGAGCGCCAGCTGCTCAGCAACCTGCTCTCCAACCAGCGCCGCACCGTCATCTTTGTCACCCACCGCACTGCCGTCGTCGCCTACTGCGACCACGTCATCGATATGGGAAAGTAAACTTTCGACAGTAATCATATCTTCAAACTAAAAAAACAGGTAATATGAGAAAATTCATCTTTTTTGTGAGTATTGTGATGGCAGTAGGCTGTTCGGTCTCCTGTGGAAACAAGTTGGAAGAAACCGAGAAACAGCGTGACTCCATCGCTATGGAGAACCAGTATCTTAACGACTTCCTTGACATCGTTGCCTTTAGCCTCGACAGCATCAATGGACAGGAGAGCAGTCTCTACATGGGAAAGGACGGCAAACCGCTGACCAACAAGGAGCAGATACGCGACAACATCCAGAAGTTCAAGTACAATCTGGAGGAGCAACAGAAGCGCATCGCAGAACTTGAGAAGCAGCTTGACGAAGCCAAGAACGACAAGGCTACCATTCAGAAACTGCGTGGCATGATCAAGAGCCTGCAGTCACAGCTGGAAGAGAAAAACAAGCAGATTGAAGAACTGCAGGCTGAATTGGAACAGAAGAATTTTGATATTGCCAATCTCCAGACACACGTGGAGAGCCTCTCAGGACGCGTCACCGAGCTGACGACCCAGGCCGAGGAGACAGCTGCCAGCCTCGAGACTGCCGAGAATGAGCTGAATGAGATGAGCGTCGCCTACGTCATCATGGGTACAAAGAGCGAACTTACTGCCTCAGGTGTCCTCAAGGGTGGGTTCCTCAAGAAGAAGAAGGTCAACAACGACAACCTTGACACTTCGAACTTCAGGACCATTGATACGCGCAACGTGTCGCAGTTCTATATCCCAGGCCATGATGCAAAGGTGTTGTCGTCGCAGCCCTCATCGTCGTATACCATCACGGATAACGGTAACAGCTCGCAGCTCATTATTCAGAATCCGTCACAGTTCTGGGGCGCTTCCCACTATGTGATTATTCAGTACAAATAACGCCACCGGTAAGACGTTTGGCGTTTAAAAGAAAAGTTCCCTGCACTGACGAATGTTGGTGCAGGGAACTTTTGGATTGGTCTGGAAGGGGGTTGAAGCCATGACTACGAGAGGACTGGCACCTTACTCCTAGAAGTCTCCTACCTTTCTCCTAGAAGTCTCCTACCTTTCTCCGAGAAGTCTCCCACCTTTCTCCGAGAGGACTGTTAGGCTATGCTTTGGCTTCGATGGCTTTGGCCACGGTGTAGGCCGTGGTCCAAGCGGCTTGGAAGTTGAAGCCGCCAGTGATGCCGTCGATGTCGAGCACTTCGCCGGCAAAGAAAAGGTTGGGGTGGGAGCGGCTCTCGAGGGTGACGGGGTCGACGGCCTGCAGGTCGATGCCTCCGCAGGTGACGAACTCATCTTTGAAGGGCGCTCGCCCGCTGATGCTGAAAGTGTCGGCCGTCAGCGTGGCTATTAAGCGGTTCTGCTCTTTCTTATTTAGACTGCCGTAGGGGGCGTGCTGTCGTCCGTCGCCAATGCTTTTCGTTGTTAGGTAGTTCCACAGTCGACTGTTCAGTGATGGCGGGTGTATGGTGGGTAGCTGTCGCTGTGGATGATTGGTGATGGCGTCCTTGAGCCAGCAGCGCGTCTCGTCCTCCGTCCAGCCTGTCCAGTTGATGGCCAGCGGGTGCTGGTAGTTGAAGTCATGGAGGAGACGTGCGCCGTAGCTCGACAGACGGAGGATGCAGGGTCCGCTCATGCCCCAGTGGGTGATGAGCAGGGGGCCTGTGGCGCGCAGCTTTGTGCCAGGCAGCATGGCTGTGGCCGTGGTGACGACGGTGCCCATGAGCTGGTGGAGACGGTCGTCGTCGATGCTGAAGGTGAAGAGCGATGGCACGGGCTCTACGATAGGTTGCTGTAGCCATGCCAGACCGTCGGCTTTCGGCTGGCCGCCAGTGGTGACGACTATGAAGTCGTAGTCGCGCAGTTCGTCGAGCGAGTGGATGGCAGTGCCCGTCCGCACGTTGACGTTGTGCCGGCGTGCCTCGGCCGTGAACATGTTAATGATGGTTTGAGCATCTTGTGACCGTGGAAACACACAGTTGTCGGCTTGGGTCACCAAAGGCACACCGTGGTGCTCGAACCACTGGTAGGCATCGTGCTGGTTGAATGTGCGGAACAGCCTTTTCAGCAGCCTGTGACCGCGAGGATAAGCCTGTTGCAGGTCGCTGATGTCATCGAACGTGTTGGTGCAGTTGCAGCGCCCTCCTCCCGACACTGCCACCTTGGCCAGCACGCGTTTGCTGCGCTCAAAGATGGTGACGTCGATTGTTGGCGCCATCTCTTTCAGATTGATGGCTAGGAAGAAGCCTGCTGCTCCACCGCCGATGATTGCACAATTCATAATTCACAATTCATAATTCATAATTCAGAATTCACAATTCAGAATTCACAATTCATAATTCAGAATTCACAATTCATAATTCATAATTCACAATTCATAATTCATAATTGTGGATTCACAATGTTTGGACGTTGCAGTCCGTAGTTTTTGTGGCGGTCGATGATGAGCAGACCGACGGCAACCGCAACGGCACATAGGGCAGTGACGGCAAAGATGAGCATGCCAGAGGTGTAGGAGGGGTCGGCCTCGTTAGCTCGGCCAACGAGCATCGGAATGATGGCACGTCCGAAGTTCTGGATGAAGAAGATGAGCGAGTAGGCGGTGCCGAGACATCGCAGAGGTATGATTTTCGGAATGCAGGGCCACAGCGCAGCAGGTGCCAACGAATAGCCGATGGCGAGAATGACCATGAGCGAGAGGGCGACGAGGCTGCTGTGAATGGGCATGGCAAATCCGAAATGGACAAAGGCGAGCATGGCAGTGCCAATGATGACGAGGGTGACGCCGTGGCCGCGGCGGTCGTAGAAGGAACCGAAGAGTGGTGTGAGCAGCATCGTGCCGAAGGGAGCGATGGAGGTGAAAGCCCCTGCCAGTCCGGCATCGACGCCATATTTGACAATGAGCAGCTTGGTGGCAAACTTTAGGAATGGCGATACGGCAGAGTAGAACAGCACCACGAAGAGCGTGATGAGCCAGAAGCCGGGGTTGCGCAGAATGGTGCCGATGTCGCGCAGATGGAACTCGTCGTCGGAGGTGGTTGGGGTGGCTTGGCTGGTGTTACTAGGTTGGCTAGGGTTACTAGTGTTACTAGTGTTACTAGGTTGACTAGTTTGACTAGGTTGGCTAGTTTGGCTAGGGTTACTAGTATCCAGGCGGCGGTCCATGATGCAGAACGCCAGGAAGGCCAACAGGCCGATGATAAGGAACGAGAGGGCGACGAGCAGCGGCGTGGACAGCGTGTAGTGCTGGGCGATGGGGGCCGAGATGCTCAGTGCGGCAGCCGTGCCTAGGCGAGCCATGGCAAGCTGAAGGCCCATGGCCAGCGCCAACTCGTGGCCTGTGAACCAGCGCACCATGGCCTTCGATACCGATATGCCGCACATCTCGTAGCCCACGCCAAAGACAGCGAACCCCAGCGATGCAATGGCCACGGAGAGTGGCAGGTCGAAGTGGGTGACGAAAAGTGAACAGTGGACAGTGGCATCGCCGAAGTCGGTAGTGACGGCATAGAGCTTGACGAGTACGCCGATGACCATCAGCGAGCACGCCAGTGTGCCGGTGAAGCGCACGCCCATCTTGTCGAGGATGAGTCCTGAGAAGAAGAGCATGAGCAGGAACACGTTGATGAAGCTGCCGGCACCCGAGAAGAAACCGTAATTGGAGGGCGACCATCCCAGGCCTCCCTCGCTACGTGGCGCTTCGAGCAGTGTCTCTAACGGCGACATGACGTCGTTGACGAAATAGCCCATCATCATGGCCGTTGCCACGATGAAGAGCACCGTCCATCGTGCTGATGGAGAGTCGTTAAGCCGCTTTCGTAAGGCTTCGCTCATGAGTTTGTTTTTTTAAGGAGTAAAGGAGTAGAGGAGTAAAGGAGTAGAGGAGTAAAGGAGTAGAGGAGTAGAGGAGGTAGGGGAGTAGAGGAGGTAAAGGAGTAGAGGAGGTAAAGGAGTAAAGGAGTAGAGGAGTAAAGGAGTAAAGGAGTAAAGGAGTAGAGGAGGTAAAGGAGTAGAGGAGGTAAAGGAGTAGAGGAGTAAAGGAGTTGTGGAGTAAAGGAGTTGTGGAGTAAACCCTTACTCCACAACTCCTTACAAAACTTGTGAAAGTTGCGTCACTTTACTTGATGTTTGGCTCCTCAAGGCCGATGCCCTTCTTGCGGTCGACCACTTTAAGCAGCAGTCCCAGCAGCAGGGCAGCGACACCCAGCGATGCGAGCATCACGAGCGGTGCGGTGTAGTCGAACTGCGTGGGGTCGGTAACGCCCGGGTTGGTCTTGTCGAGCACCTTGCCGATGAGCAGTGGGAAGAGCCACAGTCCGATGTTCTGAATCCAGAAAATGAGTGCATACGCTGAGCCGATAACCTTGGCATCGACGAGCTTGGGCACTGAGGGCCACAGCGAGGCCGGCACGAGTGAGAAGCTGGCGCCGAGAACGAGGATGGTAAGGTAGGCCACGACGATGCCTCCAATGGCGTTGCCCTTGAATACCGGTAGGACGAAGGCGAAGGTCAGGTGGCAAGCGATGAGCAGCAGCGAGCCGAGCACGAGCATCGATGCGGCCTTGCCCTTATGGTCAACGTACGAGCCCAGGATGGGCGTGATGAGCACGGCGAGCAGTGGGAATACGGCGAAGATAGACTCTGCCGACTGGCGCATGTAGCCCATATAACAATAGGTAATGAGCGAGACGATGGAGAGTGCGAGCAGCCCGTACTTGGCGCCACTCTTCTTCTGGAAGTTGCTGGCGAAGCCGGCGGCAGCGACGATGAGCATGATGATATACTGCACGATGGTCACCGAGTTGCTGGCCCAGAACGAGTCGGCGGCGGGTGGCGTGAGCGTCAGGTTGCACTGAAGCATGTTGACGGCGTACTTCTGGAAGGGGAAGATGGCCGAATAGTAGAGCACGCAGAGCAGTGCCACGAGCCAGAAACCGCTCGACGACAGGATGGCACCAATGTCCTTGATACGGAAGGGGTCGTCCTTCTCCTCGGCCTCGCCCGTCTGTGCGTCGAGCTTACGGTCCATAAAGAAGTAGACGACGAACATCATCAGGGCGATGCACATCAGCACGACGCCGAAGGCAACCGAACGTGTGACGCTGACCTGGCCACCGAGCTTGGCGAAGAAGGGCGAGAAGATCATACACGTGGCCACACCCAGACGTGCCAGGGCCATCTCACTGCCCATGGCGAGCGCCATCTCACGGCCCTTGAACCATTTCACAATACCGCGTGAGACGGTGATGCCCGCCATCTCGCAGCCACAGCCGAAGATCATGAATCCGCAGGCTGCGAACTTAGCCGAGGCAGGCATGCCCTCGTAGAAGGGCGAGACGCCCAGTTCGTCGAATACGGGTATGTAGTTCAGGTTCTCGGTGAACCATGTCTCGAGTCCGGTGCCTATGAATGACTCGCTGACGGCGTACCACTTAATGACGGCACCCGTGAGCATGACGAGTCCGGAGAGCACGGCCGTGAAGCGTACGCCCATCTTGTCGAGAATGATGCCCGCGATAATCAGGAAGAAGACAAACACGTTGAGGAACACCTCTGAGCCTTGCATGGTGCCGAAGGCCGTTGAGTCCCACCCGCGGGTCTCCTGCATCAGGTCCTTGATGGGTGAGAGAATGTCCATGAAGATGTAGCTGCAGAACATGGCGAGTGCCAGTAGCAGCAGGGCGGTCCAGCGCATGGCGGCGCTGTCGCGCAGGGTCTTTTGAATTGCTTGTGTCATTTTGTTTTTTTTGTTATTGTTTGTGGTTTGGTATAGGTCGTGTTATTACTGTCTTGCCCCTTGGCATGGCCATGGGCTTTCAGGGAAGACGCGTTGGCGCAAAACGCGCCGGAATGGTTCCTATATTCTTCATAATAGTTGCCAATTTGCCTGCAAAGTTACAAAATATTCTTAATTCTTAGTCCCTAATCCTTAAATTTTTTGCCTACGACCTTTTTTTTTTGTACTTTTGGCCTTCAAAAATAGGAAAACTATGCATTTAAACAACTATATACTCTATACATTCCTCTTTTGCGCCGTGTCTACAGTGGCACCTGCGCAGAAAATTATGCTTGGCTCCTGCCTCACAAAAGACGGGGGCGAATATAACGGTGAGATGGCGGTCGGCAAACCCCACGGGAAGGGAAAGACCGTCTGGAAAAACGGCAACACCTACGAGGGTGAATACTCGAAAGGACGCCGTGAGGGCTTCGGTATCTATACCTTTGCCGACGGTGAGAAATATGAAGGGCAATGGGTGCAGGACCACCAGCATGGGCAGGGCACCTATTATTTTGCCAACAACAACAAGTACGTAGGCCTTTGGTATCGTGACTTCCAGCATGGCAAGGGCACGATGTACTACTTCAACGGTGACCTCTACGAGGGCTACTGGTATGAGGACAAGCGTCAGGGCAAGGGCCGCTACACCTTTGCCAACGGTGCCTACTACGATGGCGACTGGAAAGAGGGCAAGAAGAGCGGGCGTGGCGTGTTCGACTGGGCCGATGGCTCCCAGTACGACGGCCAGTGGCTTAACGACAAGAAACATGGCGAAGGCAAGTTCAAATATGCCAATGGCGACTACTATCAGGGACAGTTTCAGGACGACCTGATGCACGGCAAGGGCATCTACCGCTTTCAGAATGGCGACCGCTATGAGGGCGGCTACGTCAAGGGTCAGCGCCAGGGCTCTGGGGTGTTCACCTACGCCAATGGCGACAAGTACACGGGCCAGTTCCGTAGTGGCTTTAAGGATGGTAACGGCACGCTGGTGTGGGCCAATGGCAATGTCTACACCGGTCAGTGGAAGAATGACAGTCCTAATGGTAAAGGCCGCCTGACGGGCAAGAGTGGCGACGTGGTCGAAGGGCAGTTCCTCAACGGCCAGCCTGATGGTGAGTGCATTGGCCATTTGGGCGACGGCTCGAAGTTCAAGGCCCAGTTCCAGAACGGCAAGCGCAACGGCCCCGCCATTGAGGAGGCCAAGGATGGCACCCGCTTCGAGGGTAGCTATAAGAATGGTCATCGCGACGGTCCCTTCGTTGAGAAAGACCGCAATGGCAAGGTCACTGCCCAGGGCACGTATGTCAACGGGCGACGGCAGGCGAACTAAGGAAAACCCCTCCCGGCCTCCCCGAAGGGGAGGAGAACTACCGCAACACTTTTACGGAAAGGGACGGCGCAGCAAAAATGGTGAAATAGTAAATAGTCAAATCGTCAAATCGAGCCGGCGCAGCCAAATTGTGAAATAGTAAATAGTCAAATAGTCAAATAAAAAAGCGTTATGATCATTGATACATTAGACAACCTCGCGAAGTACGAGTCAATCAACCCGCTGTTCAAAGACGTGGTTGAGTTCATCAAGAAACATGACCTGAACCAGTTGGAGTCGGGTAAGCACATTATAAAGGAGAACGACCTCTTTGTGAATATCCAGGTGGCTAAAGGCAAAGCCCCCGATGAGGCCGTCATTGAGACACACCGCCGCATGATTGACATCCAGATACCGCTCGACGTGCCCGAGACCTACGGCTACACCCCGTTGTGCCGCCTGCCCGAGACACCCTACAACGACGAGAAGGACATCACGAAGTATCCCGGCCTCATGGCCGAGGACTTCATCGACTGCCAGCCCGGCATGTTCGCCATCTTCTTCCCGCAGGACGGTCACGCCCCCTGCATCTCAATGATGCCTGAAATAAAGAAAGCAATATTCAAAGTAAAGTTTTGAGATTTCAGACTTGAGGTTTGCGATGTGTGTAGATAGTCCAGACCCCAAGTTAGCAAGTCTCACAAAAGAGTGAAGCCATGGCTACAAAGAAAACGACCCAAAAGGAAGAGGCCACAAAGACCTCAACCGCCAAATCCCAAAATCCCAATCCTCACATTGGATTAGTTCAGAACGACTCATGGCTGGAGCCATACGAGGACGCTATCCGCGGTCGTCATGACCACGCTGTATGGAAAATCAACCAGCTGACGCGCAACGGCCGCAAGTCCCTTACCGACTTCGCGTCGGGCCATTTCTACTTCGGACTCCACAAGTTGCCGCGTGGCTGGGTGTTCCGCGAGTGGGCTCCCAATGCCACTGACATCTACCTCATTGGCGATTTCAATGACTGGAAGGAAGACGAAAAGTATCGTTGCAAGCGCATCGAGGGCACAGGCAACTGGGAGCTGAAGCTGAAGGAGAAAGACCTGAAGCACGGCCAGCTCTACAAGATGAAGGTGAAATGGAACGGTGGCGAGGGCGAGCGCATACCTGCCTGGTGCCGCCGAGTGGTGCAGGATGACCAGACGAAGATTTTCTCGGCACAGGTGTGGAACCCTGCCGTGCCCTACGTGTGGAAGAAGGCCGGCTTCAAGCCCAAGAAGTCGCCGCTGCTCATCTACGAGTGCCACGTTGGTATGGCGCAGGATGCCGAGAAGGTGGGCACCTACGACGAGTTCCGTCAGAACGTGCTGCCACGTGTGGCCAAGGCCGGCTACAACGCCATCCAGGTCATGGCTATTCAGGAGCATCCCTACTATGGCTCTTTCGGCTATCATGTCTCCAGTTTCTTCGCTCCCAGCAGCCGTTTCGGCACCCCTGAGGAGCTGAAAGCCCTCATCGACGAGGCCCATAAGCTTGGCATTAGCGTTATCATGGATATCGTTCATAGTCATGCTGTTAAGAACGAGGTAGAGGGTCTCGGGAATCTTGCTGGCGACCCCAACCAGTTCTTCTATCCCGGCGACCGCCACGAGCATCCCGCTTGGGACTCGCTCTGCTTCGACTATGGCAAGGATGAGGTGCTCCACTTCCTGCTCTCCAACTGCCGCTACTGGCTTGGCGAGTTCCACTTCGACGGCTTCCGCTTCGACGGCGTCACCTCCATGCTCTACTACTCCCACGGTTTGGGCGAAGCCTTCGGCGGCTACGGCGACTATT
>JAEEGL017184968.1_pt1 | contig 11806 bp, 10 predicted proteins | sample 9134231 | NCBI WGS metagenome assembly JAEEGL01 (sample SAMN16246548, study PRJNA631951) | gut metagenome | biome: gut microbiome; feature: rumen; material: fiber-attached | host: Bos | place: Iran: Karaj | collected 2018-10 | reverse complement strand
CGGTGTGGTTGAACATATCGCCCACGTGGCCCATGAAGATGCAGAGCCCTTCATCCAGATCGCCGCTGCCCTCGCCCATCATGCGGCGGACGCGGCGGCACTGACAGGGCGTAACGCTCAGATGCCCGTCGTTATCTTCAATGTATTTGCTGCACTTCTCGTTGTCGATCGCGACCGTCCCGGCGGGGATGGCGCTCTCGACAGGGATGACGCGCATGATGCCGGCGCCCATCGGGGTGTTCGGCGCATGCTCGATCTGACTGGTGGTGGCGTGCTGATGGAAAGCGTAGGCGATCTCAGGGTGGGCGATGCAGAACTTCTCGTTGATAAGCAGGAACTCAAACACACCCGGCGTATAGGGCGGCAGCAGATAGATCTCCAGCCCGACCTTCGGCACGATGACCTGCACCACAAGGCCGATGTCGGTGAGCTCATGCAGCACCTCGGCAGTCCGTTTGACGGACATCTTCGCCTTGCGCGCAATCATCGGAATAAAGGCCGGCTTCATGCTGGTCAGCGAGAGCATAACGGTGATCTGCTCGTCGGTGATCCACTTTTCAAACACCTTGTATTCCGCACAGTCCGGGGTGATCTTGTAATGCCCGTCGTTGATCTTCTCGCACAGGCGAATCAGATTCTCTCTGACTTCCATAGACTCCTCCTCGTTGTTTTCTCTTCCGGTTTTGGCAGGCTGCGGCCTGCTGCTCCTCTAAGTTTATTCTTTTGCACACAAATTGTCAACGCCCGCTTGCGTCCGGCGCCGGCGCGTCCGCCGGACGGCAAACGCGGTTGACCTGCTCGGTCATCGCGGCAAAGAGCAGCAGGAAGACGGCGAGATAGCAGGGGTAGAGCCGCGTGGAGAAACGCCCGGCGAGCAGACCGAAGAGCGGCGGCAGGAAGGTGCTGCCCACGTAAGCGCTGGCCATCTGAACGCCAATGACGGCCTGGGAGCTCTCCGCGCCAAAGTGCGCGGGCGTCGCGTGGATGATAGAGGGATAGACCGGCGCACAGCCAAGGCCGTAGAGCAGCAGCCCCGCGAGTGCGAAGCTGCGCGGTGGCAGCGGCATCAGCAGGACGCCAAGCGCCATGAGCGCCGCGCCGATGCGGATCATCCGCGTGTCGCCGAAGCGGTCGGCCACGAAGCCGTTGAGAAAGCGCCCAAAGGTCATACCGAGATAGAAGAGAGAAGCGAACGCCGCAGCCGTCTGCGGCTCGACGCCCCGGGCCTCGACCAGATAGCTGCTGGCCCAGAGGCCCGCCGTGGTTTCGACGCCGCAGTAGGCGAGGAAGGCGAGGAGCATGAGCGGCACGCCACGGATCTGCAGGGCGCCGCGCAGCCCGAGAAGCGGCCGCGCCTCACCGCGCGCGGTCTCCTCCGGCGCGCGCCGGGCGCGCCACAGCGGAAGGGAGAGGAACAGCGCCGCCGTCAGTACGATCTGGATCAGCGAGACGCTGCGGTAGCCGAGCTCCCAGCGCCCGGTCAGCCGAAGCGCCGCACTCATGATATACGGGCTGATGGAAGCGCCGACACCCCAGAAGCAGTGCAGCCAGCTCATGTGCCGGGAGCTGTAGTGGAGCGCCACATAGTTGTTGAGCGCGGCGTCCACCGCACCGGCGCCGAGGCCGTAAGGCACGGCCCAGAGACATAGCATCCACAGCCCCGTGGAGACAGAGAAGCCGCAGAGCGCCACCGCTGTCATCGCTACGCTCGCCGCCGTCACGAGCCCTGTGCCGAAGCGGCGGTTGAGCCGCTCGGACAGAAGGCTCGAGAGGATGGTGCCGGCGGCGATGATCATGGAGAGAAATCCGGCATAGGACAGCGGCACGCCGAATTGCAGGCGCATGACGGGCCAGGCGGAACCGAGCAGCGAGTCGGGCAGGCCCAGGCTGATGAAAGCGAGATAGATAATGGCGAGGAGAAGAGAGTACATGGAACACCTCGGGCGGGATTGATTTCAAAAGCGGAGCATGGTATGATTATAGCGCCGGACGGCGAAAAATGCTACCGTAAAAACGGCGCGGGAGGTCAGGCTTGTGGAGGCTGTTGAGAGGATCCGGGAGATGGAGAAGATCCTGCAGGGCGCAAAGCCGGTCCTGCAGCGGCTGGACGCGGCGCTGGACGAGTATGCCGCGCTGCGGGAGGACCTGCACCGCCTGGACCGCTACTACGGCGGAAACGACTGGCAGGCAGACCTCGCGCTTGACGAGGCGGGACGCCTTCCGCTCTCACTGCGGCGGGGCGTGCTGTCCGAGGATGAGGTGTATGACCTGCTGACTGACGAGAGGAAGATCCGGGAGCGGATGCGGCGGCTTGCGGCAGAACCCGAAACGGAGGATACGATATGAACGAAATGATTTTCAAACGCAACGCACTTCTGGCGCAGAAGGTCATCAAGGGCCTGCAGTCGCGCAACATGAGCGGCTACTACGCGGCGGACCGGGAAGAGGCTCTCCGCATCGCGCTCTCCCTGATCCCTGAGGGCAGCACCGCCACGATGGGCGGCAGCGTGAGCGCGCAGGAGATCGGCCTGGTCGACGCGCTCAAGGCGGGAAACTACACGTTCCTTGACCGCCATGAAATCCCCGATAAACGTGCCGCGATGCTCATGGCCTACGATGCGGATTTCTTCCTCGCCAGCTGCAACGCCATTACGGAAGATGGCGTCCTCGTGAACATCGACGGCAATTCCAACCGGGTCTCCGCGATCGCCCAGGGACCGAAAAAGGTGCTCTTTATCGTCGGCATGAACAAAGTCTGCAGCGATGTGGACGGCGCGCTCAAGCGTGCGCGCAACGTCGCTGCGACGACCAATGCCCAGCGCTTCGGGCTCTCGACCCCCTGCGCCAAGACCGGCGCCTGCCTCGACTGCAAGTCGCCGGACACGATCTGCTGCCAGTTTCTGATCACGCGCTATTCTCGCCACACAGACCGCATCCATGTGATCCTCGTCAACGACAGCCTCGGCTACTGAGTGCGGGGACGTCAGGGCCCGGGAGCCAAACGGACTCCCGGGCCTTTTTGCGCTCTCCGAAATGCACAAAGAGAAAAGCAGAGATCTGTAAAAGCTGCACAATCTTTTCGGGAGAGGCCGGAAACTGCTTGCAATTTGTTCCGGAAAGCGATACTTTATGGATAGTAAAACGTTTTCCAAAAACGTTTTACCTTAGATATCGGAGGACGGAACATGAGAACAGCGGGCAAAGGAATCACGATCCACGACGTTGCAAGCCGCGCGGGCGTGTCGATCACGACGGTCTCGCGCTATATGAACGGCTTCTATGAAAATATGTCGGAGAGTACGAGGCAGCGGCTCGAGCAGGTGATCCGTGAGCTGGACTACCGGCCGAACGCGCTGGCACGCGGGCTCAAGTCACAGAACAGCATGACGATCGGCTGCGTGATGGCGGACATGGCAAGCCCCTTTTCGGCGCTGCTGGTCAAGGGCATCAACGCCGTTTGCCGCGAGCAGGGCTACAAGGTGCTGATCCTGGACGCGGACAACGATCCGCGCCTCGAGACGGAGGCATACAAGTCTCTGCTCAACAATCCCGTCGAAGGGATCATCAGCAACACCACCGGCCGGGTCGACGGCGAGCTGCTCGCCGTGGCCGCTGCAATCCCGGTGGTTCTGGCCGACCGCGTGATCGAGACGCCGGGGCAGATCGACAGCGTGGTGAGCGACAACGCCGAGGCGAGTTTCGCCGCGCTGCGCTACCTGAAGGAGCAAGGGTACCGCCGGGTGGGCTTTTTCTCTCCGCCGGTCGAGAAGATCAGCACCCGCACGGCGCGGCTTACGGCCTTCCGCCGCGCCGAGGAAGAGCTGTTCGGCCGCGACGCCAGGGAGGATACCTTCCTCTATGACCCGGCTGATCCGGCCTCGCTTCCGGGGGCGCTGCAGCGTTTCCTCGAAGACGGGACGAAGCCCTGCGCGATCTTCAGCGTCAACGGCGCGGTCACGCTCGAACTGCTGCGCACGATGCGGCGGCAGGGGATCGAGCTGTCCGAAGAGCTCGGGCTCTGCGGCTTCGACGACTGGGCCTGGTCGGAGCTGATCGGCCCGGGCATCACGACCCTGGTCGCGGACACCTATGAGATGGGCGTGCGGAGCGCGGAGCTGCTGCTCGAGCGCATCCGGAGCAAGGAGCGCGGACCCGCGCGCTGCATCGAACTGAAAAACGTATTGACGGAGCGAGGCTCCACACAGATCCGATAAGGAGGAAGCAACATGAAACTTCGGGAAAACGTTCGCTATGCCATCGCCTGCGTGACCAGCGTGGGGGTGCGCATCACCCCGGCCGACCGGATGGCGGTCCACAACAGCACCCAGTTCACCATGCAGGCCACCAGCGCCGAGACGAATGTGCTGAATGTGGCGGCAAGCCTGGGCCGTGAGTGCCTGGCACTGACCAAATTTGTCGAGGGCAGCCCGATTGCCGCCTTCATCCGGGCACAGCTGCGCGCGCGCAACATCGCCTGCGAGGGCCGGGAGGTGCCGCAGGGCGGGCCCTGGGGCTACCGTCACCAGTTCAACATCGCCGATTCGGGCTTCGGCCTGCGCGCTCCGCGCGTGTGGAACGACCGCGCCGGCGAGGTGGGACGGACACTATCGGCGGAGGACTTCGATCTCGAGCGTATCTTCCGGCGCGAGGGCGTGGCCATTTTGCACCTGAGCGGTCTAATCGCCGCCATGAGTCCGGAGACGACGGAGACCTGCCTGCGTCTCGCCGAGTACGCCAAGGCGAGCGGGACGCTTGTGAGTTTCGATCTCAACTACCGCGCCACTTTCTGGAAGGGGCGCGAGGAGGAGCTGCGCGCGGCCTTCGATCGGATCGCCTCGATCGCGGACGTGCTGATCGGCAACGAGGAGGACTTTCAGCTCTGCCTGGGCTTTGAGGGTCCCGAAGCAGGCGGGAAAGAGCTCGCCGGGAAGATCGCGAGCTTTCAGGCGATGATCGACCAGGTGCGCGCCCGCTATCCCCAGGCCCTGGCCTACGCCACCACACTGCGCCAGGTGGTATCGGCCAACGAGCATCTCTGGGGCGCGCTGCTCTGGGCGGACGGGAACTGGTATGTGGAGGAGCCGCGGCCGATCCCGGTGCTCGACCGCATCGGCGGCGGCGACGGGTTCTCGGGCGGCGTGCTCTACGGCGTGCTGCGCGGCTGGGAGCCGGAGAAGTGGCTGCAGTTCGGCTGGGCCAGCGGCGTGCTCGCGGCCTCGAGCCTCAACGACTACGCCGAGCCGGCGGACGAAAAACAGGTCTGGGACATCTATGCGGGGAATGCGAGGGTACAGCGATGAAAAAAGCGGATATCGGTCTGATCGGTCTCGCCGTCATGGGCGAGAATCTGGTGATGAATATGGAGTCGCGCGGCTTCACGGTGGCGGTCTACAACCGCAGTACCGAGAAGGTGGACCGCTTTGTCGGCGGCCGTGCGGCGGGGAAACACATTATCGGCTGCCACTCCCCGGCCGAGCTCATCGAGGCTCTGGAGAAGCCCCGGAAGATCTTCATGATGGTCAAAGCCGGGCAGGCGGTAGATGAACTCATCGCGCAGCTCATGCCGCTTCTCGAGCCGGGCGACATCCTCATCGACGGCGGAAACAGTCACTTTCCCGACACCATCCGCCGCTGCGCGCTGGTGGAGAGCCGGGGATTGCTGTATGTGGGCTGCGGCGTCTCCGGCGGCGAGGAAGGTGCGCTGAAGGGCCCGTCCCTGATGCCGGGCGGCTCCCCTGCCGCCTGGGAGGCGGTACGTCCGATCTTCCAGGCCATCTGCGCCAAGGTCGAGGACGGTTCCCCCTGCTGCGATTGGGTGGGCGAAAACGGAGCCGGCCACTTTGTCAAGATGGTGCACAACGGCATCGAGTACGGCGACATGCAGCTCATCTGTGAGGCCTACCAGCTCATGCGCGACGGCCTCGGTATGACGAGCGAAGAGATGCACGAGGTCTTTGCCGCCTGGAACCGGACCGAGCTCGACAGCTACCTCATTGAAATCACAGCCGACATCCTCGGCCATCGCGAGGAAAACGGCGAGGTGACCGTGGAGCATATCCTCGATCGCGCCGGCCAGAAGGGTACCGGCAAATGGACGAGCGTGGCCGCGCTCGACGAGGGGATTCCCCTGACGCTGATCTCGGAGGCGGTGTTTGCGCGCTGCCTCTCCGCGCAGAAGGACGAGCGCGTCAGCGCTGCAGCGCTCTACCGCCGGGAGATCCCGGCCTTCACCGGGGACCGCGCCGCTTTCCTCGAGAGCATCCGCCGGGCGCTCTATGCGAGCAAGATCGTCTCCTACGCCCAGGGCTACGCGCTTATGCGCGCTGCGGCAAAGACGCAGGGCTGGAACCTCAATTACGGCGGCATCGCGCTCATGTGGCGCGGCGGCTGTATCATCCGCAGCGTCTTCCTCGGCCGCATCAAAGAGGCCTTCGACAAGGACCCTGCGCTCGAAAACCTCCTGCTCGACGACTATTTCCGCACGACCATGCAGGGGCTGCTGCCCGCCTGGCGAGAGGTCGTCGCCTACGCGGTGAAGGCAGGCATCCCGATGCCCGCTTTCTCCTCCGCGCTGAGCTGGTTCGACGGCTATACCTGCGCCGCCCTGCCTGCCAACCTCCTGCAGGCGCAGCGGGACTATTTCGGCGCGCACACCTACGAGCGCGTCGACGCGCCGCGGGGCGAGTTCTTCCATACGAACTGGACCGGCCGCGGCGGCGACACCGCCTCCACAAGCTACAATGTCTGAGAACGGGAGGAGAGCATGCTGCACTTTCCGCTGACAAACCGTATCGGCGAGGTCCGGGAGCCGGGACGCGTCCGCCTCCTCTCCCGGCAGATCGCCGGGCTGCGTCCGGACCAGGTGCTGGTGCGTGTGCGCGCGAGCGCGCTGTGCGGCAGCGACCTGCACATCGCACGCGGGAAGCATCCCTCCGCGCCGCTGCCTGTGACCATCGGACATGAGTTCGCGGGGGACGCGGCAGCGGTCGGCAGCGCGGTGACGGCGGTGCGCCCCGGCGCGCGCGTCACGGTCGAGCCCTGTATCGTCTGCGGTACCTGCGAAGCCTGTCGCCAGGGAAACTACGGCTACTGCGAGCACATCAGCTTCACCTACCGAAACGGCGACGGCGCCATGGCGGACTACGTCGTGGTCCCGGAGCGCTGCGTGCATGAACTGCCGGATGCGCTCAGCTATGAAGTCGGCGCGCTGATCGAACCGCTGAGCGTTGCGACCCACGCGGTCCGCCGGGCGGAGATCCGGCTGGGCGAGACGGTGCTGATCCTGGGCGACGGCGCGATCGGACTCATGACCGCCGCCATGTGCCGCCGCTGCGGCGCAGCAGAGATCCTCGTTGCCGGGCACTCCGACGAGCGCCTGGCCGTGGCACGCTCGCTCGGCGCCACACGGACGGTGAACACGCACGAGACCGATCTCGAGGCCGCGGTCGCACAGCTGACCGGCGGCCGCGGCGCGGACAAGAGCTTCGAGTGCGTCGGCCGCGGCACCTGCTTCCGCCAGGCGCTGAACAGTCTCCGACACGGCGGCACGATGACCGTCGCCGGGATTTATGAGGACCAGGACCTGCACTTTGCGCCGGCCCGACTCGTAACGCACGAGCTGAGCATCCGGGGCACGCAGGGCTATTGCTGGGATTTCCCCGCGGCGATCACGGCTGCGAAGGAGATCCCGCTGGAGAAGCTGATCACCCACCGCTATCCGCTCTCCCGGCTGCAGGACGCGCTGGATACGGCGCTGCGGCATGAGAGCGGCTGCATCAAGGTGCTGCTGTATCCGGAGGAGGATGCATGAGAGAAACGAAGCTTAAACACGAAGGGGTGACGCTGCGGCAGATCTCGGTGAACACGGCCGTGGTCGGGACCGGCGCCGCAGGCTACAACGCAGCCGATCGGCTCTGGTCTCTGGGGCAAACGGATCTCCTGCTGTTGACGGAGGCGCGAACCGCCGGAACGAGCCGCAATACCGGCTCGGACAAGCAGACCTACTACAAGCTGACGCTGGCTGGGGGCGAGCCGGACAGCGTGCGCGAAATGGCGCAGACGCTTTTCGATGCGGGCTGCGTCGACGGGGACCTGGCCCTGGCGGAGGCGGCGCTGTCGGCGCAGAGTTTCCTGCGCCTGGCGGAGCTCGGCGTCCCCTTCCCGCGCAACCGCTGGGGCGAGTACGTCGGCTACAAGACCGACCACGACCCGCGGAAGCGCGCGACGAGCGTCGGCCCCTACACGAGCCGGCTCATGACCGAAAAGCTGGAGCAGGCTGTACAGGAGAAGAACATCCCCTTCCTTGACCATGTACAGGTGATCCGCATCCTGCGCGACGACGCACGGGTACGCGGACTGCTCTGCCTCGACACGGCCGCGGAGAGTCCGGCGCAGCGCTTCCTGCTCATCTGCTGCCGCAACGTGATCTACGCCACCGGAGGCCCCGCCGGGATCTACGCGAGCAGCGCCTATCCGCCCAGCCAGTTCGGCGCGAGCGGCCTGGCCTTCGAGGCCGGCGTGAGCGGCCGCAACCTCACCGAGTGGCAGTACGGCATGGCCTCGCTCCGCCCGCGCTGGAACGTCTCGGGCAGCTACATGCAGGTGCTCCCGCGGCTGTTTTCGACCGCAGCCGACGGCAGCGACGAGCGGGAGTTCCTGCTCGACGCCTTCTCCACGCCGGAGGAGATGCTGAGCCTGCTCTTCCTCAAGGGCTATCAATGGCCCTTCGATGCGCGCAAGGCTGCCGCGGGCAGCTCGCGGATCGATCTGCTGGTCCACCAGGAGAGCCTGCGGGGCAGGCGGGTCTACCTCGACTACCGGCGCAATCCGGCTCAGGGGGCCTTCCGCTTCGAGGGCTTGGCGGAGGAGGCGAGGACATATCTGGAAAAAGCGGGCGTCTGCTTCGGTACGCCGTATGAGCGGCTCTGCCGCATGAACCGGCCGGCGGTGGATTTCTATCTCGACAGGGGCGTGGACCTCGGCAGGGAGCCGCTGGAGATCGCGATCTGCGCGCAGCACAACAACGGCGGCCTCGCCGTGGACAGCTGGTGGCAGACATCGCTGCCCGGCTTCTTCGCCGTCGGGGAGGCGGCGGGCAGCCACGGGATCTACCGCCCCGGCGGTGCGGCGCTGAACGCCGGTCAGGTCGGCAGCCTGCGCGCGGCGCAGTATATCGCGGCGCATTGCCGCGGCGCGGCGGACGAAGAGGGATTTGACGCGCTGGCACTGTCGGCGCTCCGGCCGCTGTGGGGGCTCGCGGAGCGGGCGCTGCGGCAGCCCGGCTCCATCCGGGAGCGCATCCGGGCAGCCGCTGTGCGCATGAGCCTGTACGGCGCGGCTTTCCGCGGAGCGAAGGAACTGGAAGAGACGCTTGCCGCCGTGAAGGAGGAACTGGCAGAGCTGCCCGAACGAGTTTCGGCGGCGGACGAGAGCGAGCTCGGCTGGGTGTTCCGCTACCGCGATCAGCTGCTGGCACAGTCGGTCTACCTCGCGGCCATGCTCGACTATATCGCGGCCGGGGGCGGGAGCCGGGGCAGTGCGCTCTATACCGATCCACGGGGCGAGAAGGCCGACCCCTCTCTGCCGGAGCTCTTCCGCTTCACACTCGACGAGGGGGCGAGCAGCGCCCGCATCCAGGAGGTGGTCTGCCGGGACGGGGAGCTCCGCTTCACTTGGCGGCCGGTCCGGCCGATCCCGGAAGACGACGATTTCTTCGAGAACGTCTGGCGGGACTTCCGTGAGACAGGCAACATATATTAATGAAAACAGCGCAGGGGGGACGCATCCGTTCGGATGCATCCCCCCTGCGCTGTTCCTGTGCGCTCAGGAGCTGAGCAGGTCCTGGTTGACGCAGATCAGCCGCTCGGCGGCGGAGCGGGCTTTCGCCGCGTCGTGTGTGACCACAGCGGTCAGAATGTCATAGTGCAGGTGGCGCGTCTCCTCCGTATGGAGACTGTCGGTCTCGGAGAGGAAATGATGGATACCGTCCTGAATGATGGGGAAGAGCTTCATGATGACCACGTTGTGCGTGGCTACGGCCAGCAGGCGGTGGAATTCCGCGTCGGCGAGATAATGCAGATGCGGATCGTGATAGCTGTTGGACAGCGTGCTCCAGCTCTCCATGAGCGCGGAGATGTCCTCCGCCGTGGCGTTGATGGCGGCGAGCTCCGCGATGGGCGGCTCCAGAATCAGGCGCACGATGCCCCAGTCCTTGGCCAGACCCTCATCGTTCGGGAAAAAGTAGAGGCCGAGGGGATCGTTGACGAGTCCTGGACTCTCGCAGAGAAAGGTGCCGCAGCCGCGGCGCACCTCGACGATGTTGCGGCTTTTCAGCAGGGCGATCGCCTCGCGCACGGAGCTCCGACCGGTGTTCAGGATCTTGACCAGCTCCAGCTCGGGCGGGATCTTGTCCCCGGGCTGCAGGCCGTTTTCCTTGATCCACTCCATGAGGTAGTCCGCCACATGCGAGGAGAGCATCCCGTCCTTGTGGTTCAGGTGATCGTTCATATCCATAGCGCTTCCATCCCTGTTAAGTTCTTAATAGTAGGTCAGCTTATATATCATACTCCCTTTGTCAATCGGTGTCCCGGTCCCAAAAGACCGTCGCGCCGCGGTGGGCGCTGGTGCAGTTTTTGCGGAAGAGCTGCAGCCAGCCCGTGGCGGGCTTGGTCACACGCTTCCAGCTCTTGCGCCGCTCGGCCAGCTCCTCCTCGCTCACTTCGAGCGTAAGGCTGCGCCCCTCAATGTCGATCGAGATGCGATCGCCGTCGCGGATCAGGGCGATCGGTCCGCCCTCATAGGCCTCGGGACTCACGTGCCCGACGGCGAGTCCGCCGGTTGCGCCGCTGAAGCGCCCGTCGGACACGAGGGCGATCTGCGTGCCCATCTTCTTGCCGAGCACCGCCGCCATGAAGGTCTCCATATGCGGCATGCCCGGGCTGCCTTTGGGCCCCTCGTAGCGGATGACGACCACGTCGCCCGGGGAGATCTCGTCACGCAGCAGCGCCTCCCAGGCCTCGTCCTGGCTGTCGTAGCAGCGGGCGGGGCCGCTGAATTTCCACACGGATGGATTCACGGCGCTGAACTTCACGACAGCGCTGTCCGTGCCGAGGTTGCCCTTGAGGACCGCGAGGCCGCCCTGCTCGTGGATCGGGTCGGACACTGGGCGGATCACGGCGTGGTCCACCTTGCCCGCACAGGCGGCTTTCTCCGCGAGTGTGCCGAAGAAACCGCGGGAGTCGCCGCGAAGCTTGCCGCCCGCGATCAGCTCCTTCACGACGCCGGGCAGGCCGCCCGCGGCGTCGAACTCCTCCATGGTGTAGCTCGGGTGGTTGGGATAGATCGTGCTGAGCACCGGGACATCGCGGCTGATAGCGTCGAAGGTCTCGGGCGTGATGTCCACGTCCATCTGACGCGCCGCCGCCGGGACGTGCATCAGACTGTTCGTGCTGCCGCCCGTGGCCATCATGTAGCGGATCACGTTCTCGAAGCTCTCCCGGTCGATCAGATCGCGCGGGCGCAGATTCTGCTCCCAGAGCTCCATGATCCGGCGTGCGGCGGCTTTTGCCATCTCATGCCAGGCGGGGCTCTGGCTGCGCACGCTCGCATTGCCGTGCGGCGAGAGGCCGAGCATCTCCGCCATGCCGCACATGGTGAGGGCCGTGCCCATGAAGGGACAGGCGCCCGGCGTCGGGCAGGAGTGACGGATCACGTCCATGTATTCCTCCTCCGATATCATCCCTGCCACGTGCGCGGCGAAGGCCTGCTTGCCATGTGTGAGCGTGATCATACGCCCCTCGCGGGTATG
>JAEEGL016945377.1_pt1 | contig 11806 bp, 1 predicted proteins | sample 9134231 | NCBI WGS metagenome assembly JAEEGL01 (sample SAMN16246548, study PRJNA631951) | gut metagenome | biome: gut microbiome; feature: rumen; material: fiber-attached | host: Bos | place: Iran: Karaj | collected 2018-10 | reverse complement strand
GCCAATGGTGATGGTAATATCAATATTGCGGATGCTGTGGCTACGGTGACCAATATCTTAGGACAGCCTACGGAGGCAGCATTCTATAAGTATGCGGCTGATATGAATAGCGACCAGGTGATTGACATCTTCGATGTGACGATGATTGTTAATGCCGCGTTCGATGCTGCATCACCTGCTCCTGCCATGACCCGCAGTAGCGTAGGCAACATTATGACGGAGAATGTTAGTATGACAGCTGATGCGGACTGTATCTATCTGGGCATCGACCAGCCAGAACGCTTCACTGCTACACAGTTCGACGTGACGCTGCCAGAGGGAATGGAACTGGTTGACGTAAGATTGGCATCAGCAACAACCGACCACCAGTTGTCGTTCGTGAAGCGCGGCGACAACGAGTATCGCGTGATCGGCCTGTCGATGAGCAACGCAACATTCCGTTCAATGGATGGTCAGTTGATAAAGCTCCAGACGTCTGGCAGTGCTGTTGACAGCGACGTGAAGATGGGCAACGTGCTCTTCGTGACGCCTACGGCCATGGTGATGACGTCTATCGACAAGTGCCTGAACACTGCAAAGATGACGAATGACGTCATCTACGACCTGAACGGACAAAGAGTGAACAAGCAGCAGCTTGGCAAGGGTATTTACATTATGAACCACAAGAAAGTGATTATTAAATAATGACAGCTATGCAGAAAAGAGTTATGTTTATTGCCATCTTACTATTGGCAATCTGTAATAAGATAGTGGCTGCTGACGGGATAGATCAGATCAGCATTAGCGACTTCAGCCTGTATCCCGGTGAAACGAAGGAGGTCAGCGTTGTGATGACCAACACGGACAGCTATGTCGGTTTCCAGTTCGATCTGGTATTGCCGGAAGGCATCACCGTAGAAAGTTTCACCCAAAGCGAACGCCTTCCGCAGGGTACGACAGCACAAATGGCGCAACAGGCTGACGGCAGCTATCGTTTCATAGCATACGCCCAGAACCGCCTGCCGATAACGGGTAACGATGGAGCCATTCTGACCCTGACCCTCAAGGCCAGTGATAGCGTTGTGCCCAACAGCTATTCGGGCTATCTACGCGATGTCAAGATGTCAACAGCCGACGGTGGCGGTGTCGTCATTGCAGAACAGTCGTTTGTCATAACGGTGGGTCTCACCGCGTATGAGCCATATGCTGTTTTGACAGGCGATACCATTAGCGGCATGACTGTAACGTTCTACTATGATAACAAGAAGGCAGAGCGCGGAGGAATTGACATCAACAACACAGAAATTGATAAAACTTCCGCTTCGCCTTACGGTACCGCCACGACAGCTGTCTTCGACGCATCGTTCGATGCCTACAGACCCACGAGCACTGCCTACTGGTTCCAAAAGTGTGAATCCCTGACAGCTATTACAGGCATCGAGTATCTCCACACGGACAATGTGACGGACATGAGCGGCATGTTCTATCGCTGTTCCGGCCTGACTAGTCTTGACGTGAGCAACTTCAATACAGCCAACGTGACGACCATGAAGAGCATGTTTGAAGGCTGTTCCAGCCTGACCAGCCTTGACCTGAGCAACTTTAACACGGCTAACGTGACGAACATGAGATACATGTTCTATGGTTGTTCCAACCTGACCAGTCTTGACATGAGCAGCTTCAACACGGCCAATGTAATGGAAATGAACTGTATGTTCTATGGCTGTCCCAACCTGACCAGTCTTGACTTGAGCAGCTTCAACACGGCCAACGTGACGGCCATGAGCTGGATGTTCCATAGCTGTTCTGGTTTGACAAGCCTTGATTTGAGCAGTTTCAATACGGCCAATGTGACGGACATGAACTGTATGTTCTATGGCTGTTCCGGCCTGACCAGTCTCGATATAAGCAGCTTCAACACGGCCAACGTGACGGACATGCACGATATGTTCGATGGCTGTTCCAGCCTGACCAGTCTCGATATTAGTAACTTCAACACGGCCAACGTAACAGAAACGCGCATGATGTTCATTGGCTGTTCGGCCCTGACGACCATCTATGTGGGAGAAGGATGGAGCACGGAAAACGTTACAGAAAGCACCTTCATGTTCTACAACTGTCCCGCCCTCGTTGGTGGTAAGGGCACAACCTACGATGCTGACCATGTAGATAAGGCTTACGCTCATATCGACGGAGGTCCAGATAATCCTGGCTATTTCACGAATAATGAAAGTGTAAGGCGATGGGATTTCACTAAATGGAGTTCTGAGACGATAGCCAATTTGAAAGCTGATGCTGCTGCCAGCAAGACTACAGGATGGAGTGATGTAGAAAAGAAAGTTGATGCTGAAGCTGGTTCAGAACCAACAGAGGCCGCTAAGGACAATTGTTTCTGGTTGGATGCAGAAACAACAGATGCCAATGGTGTAGCTATTGCAGAACTTGAAGGTTTAGTATTTAATACAAGTTATTGTTCTAGTCGAAAATTAGCAATTGCTGTTAACTATCCATCGACATCATTAGGGGATTATGCTGGTGGAGCTTATTTGTGGTTGGGTGGTAAGGACTCTGATTGCTTTACTATTCCAAATGTCAAGAATGGTCAAACGATAACCATTGAGGTAGAATCACATAAGGCAAGTGAAGGACGTGGAATTACCCTTATAGCAGGATCTACGGAATTAGATTCGTTTACGCCTACGACAAAAGCGTCGTATAGTTGGACTATCCCAGAGAATTGCGATGTTATAGTAAGGAATACCAATGGTTGTCACATTTATACCATTACCGTATCTGGGGAAGGTGCACCAACTGCCGACTTGGAAATCTATGCAGTAGAGACTGGTTCTACGATTACTCCAAATCAGCCAATCATGGCTACACAGAGTGTTGTTGTGACTCCTGGTAATGACATCGAGTGGCCCACAAATATGTCAATGGGTAGCGCTTGGGCTAATCCCTTGGATTTTATATCAAATATCTATTATCCTGGTTCAACGACGACGTACACCTTTGAAGGAAGTATGAGAGGAACCAATAATCCTAAGGATGGCGATATAGAAGATGGTGTTAGCGCGGGTAATGGGTACAAGCCCTATCAAAAGAATTATCCGAAAAGTGGTGGCTTTTTGACCTTCGAAGTTCAAGAAGAGGGTTCTCTGATAGTTCCTATTCGTGTTTTTGCTGGTAAACCGCTGTATGTGACAGACAAAACAGGTACGGCAAAAAAAGATATTCAGTTCAAGGATGCGAGTGGTCAAACATTGGTACTTCAGACTAATCCTTTATGTGCGGTTTCTGCAGATGAGGATGTTACGGGATTTGTTTCATTTAATGTACAACCTGGTGAGAAATATTATGTGTTCTCTGTTGGTTCAAAGGCACGATTCGGTGGTTATGTATTCTCGAAACAGTCGATAGAGATAGATCCAGCTACGATGGCAAATGTTATTGATTCGTTAGAAGCTTTACCTGTAGTAACCCTAGAACCCTACGCTGTACTGAGTGACAACAATACCGTGCTGACGTTCTACTATGATAAGAAGAAGGAAGAGCGCAATGGGATGGGCGTAGGACCGTTTGCTTCCAACTACGAATGCGGTTGGTACTCTTATGCAAATGATATTACAACTGTTGTATTTGACGCATCTTTTGCCAATTGTACAACACTAACAAGTACTGCTGTTTGGTTTGCACACTTTACTAATTTGGTAACAATTACAGGCATTGAAAATCTCAATACTAACAATGTGACGACTATGATGGGTATGTTCACACATTGTTCTAGTTTGAGAAATCTTGATGTAAGCGGCTTTAAAACCGAGAATGTTACCCAGATGGATGAGATGTTTAGTAGTTGTTCCAGTCTTGAGAATATTGACCTGAGTAGTTTCAATACTGCAAATGTTACATATATGCAGGAAATGTTCTATCAATGTTCAAAACTAAAAACTATAACTGTGGGTGAAGAATGGAGCACTAATGCAGTTTCTTATAGCTTCCGTATGTTTGAGGGTTGCACTTCACTCGTTGGTGGCAAGGGTACAGCATACGATGCAGGCCATATTGATGCAACCTATGCCCATATTGACGAAGGAACCTCGAATCCTGGCTACTTCACTCGCAGTGGCGACAAGCCTTGGGTTGAACCAAACCAACAGGTGGAGACACCGTACTTCTCGTGGAGTAACAACGAGTTGAGCATCAGCACAGACACACCGGATGCGGATATTTGGTATAGCTTTGGCTCGTCTGAGTTGGTCTTTGAGAAAGACTGGACCATAGCAACTTCATATCCTTACTTTCGTATGGCCGTGCCCGTAGATGGTGCAGGTAACGAATTAGGCTCATTCGACGTGAAGGATGGGGCTCTTGTCATTGAGAACAATGCAACAGATAAGGCTAGCTGGGATTTCCAACCGATTATAGCAGATAATTTCACATTGTCAAAAGGTGCTTCTTATGAGGTGGAAGTAACTTATAAGTCAACTGTTGACGGTCCTGCAAATATTGCTATGGGAACATGGGAAGAAAGTGGAAGTAGGACTGTCCGTATTAATCTTGCTGCTACTGACAGGTGGGTGGTTGTTAAAGCAACTCTCAAAGACATCCCAGTATCGACTAATGACGCGCATATCACCTTCCAATGTGGTGAATGTGTGGGTACGATGAAGATTGCAGATGTTAAGGTGACCCAGATTGCTACCGGAGAAACAACCCGATTTGTCAGTGTTACTCCGAGAATGTATGTCAAGGATAACGGTTCAGCAATAATCGCAGAAGCAAATCCTGATGCTGATGGCATCTATACGGTTACTTCTGTTAATAATCCGAGTAATGCTTGGGACACTCAGTTCTGTATTGGTGCAGAGGGCGTTTCGCTCACTGAAGGTCAGAAGTTCTATATTGAATTTGATTATAAGGCTGATGTCGCAGCGAAGGCTACTACTCAGACTCATGGACCAACGGCTGGCTCATACATCACTTGGCGTTGTCTTGGCGACATGAACTTTACCAGTGGATGGCAGACCATGAAGAAGGAGGTGTTTATTGAGTCTGATATGGTGGGATGGTCGTATGTCGGTTTTAATCTGAATGAACTGACAACAGCGAATAAGTATTATTTCAAGAACATTGCCCTAAAGGTTTCTGAGACCGTTGAGGACTCTACCAGCAGTCTTTTGGCTAAACGCTATACCGAGCCTATTACTGTGACGCAGGATGTCGTTATCTGGTCGTGGGCTCAGAAAGAAGGTATGCTGATGTCTGACACGCTGGTGCTCGACTATCCTTATACTGCTTGGATGGATCTGAAGGATATGATTAGTATTGCCCGTTCTGTGTCCAATGAGGCCCAGAAGAGTAATAAGGTGCCTGAGGATATGCTGAGTGAACTGTTAAGGCAGTCCTATATTGCCGAGGATATGTACATGGAGCGTAAGGCTAAAAAAGAAGATATTGAGGATCGAATTGACTATCTGCATCATTTGATAAATGAAGTCACTTCGTTCTTAAATGTTGTGGCATCTTACAAGGATGGCGTGCTTACCGTTCAGAACGCAACCACGATGGCCGAAGCACTTGAGAAGTGTGGCGCCAGCACGGTGAACGAGTCCATTACCACTATCGTGTGGGCAAGTAGCCAACAACTGACCGACAATGATATGAAGGCCATCAGCAATCCGAATGTGCTGATATATGCGGCCGACGCAAGTATGGCTTCCGTCACTAAGAATGTTGTGGTGGGTAATGACTCCATAGGTTATACAGCGAAGAACATCGTGCTGACGGATGTAACGAGCGGCAATGGCAACTTCTATTGTCCGCAGGCCTTCACTGCTGAGCACATCAGCTACTCGCGTGAGTTCACGCAGCAGACGCAGGTGGATGTCTGTCGTGGATGGGAGACCATCGCACTGCCATTTAGCGTGCAGAATGTCACCCACGAACGTAACGGTGTGATTGCTCCGTTCGGCAACTCCACATCAGCCAAGCATTTCTGGTTGCGCCAGTTGACTCAGAATGGTCTACAGCCGGCAACGCAGATGGAGGCTAACACGCCTTACCTTATCTCGATGCCTAATAATACAGACCTCTATGCTGCTGATTACAACCAGGCGGGTCTCGTGACGTTTGCTGCCAAGAATGTGACTGTTCCTGTAACGACACAGCATGTGACGGCTTTGGCCGACTCTACCATCCTGCTGGTTCCCACTACGATGCGCGTAGGCCGCTCGTCGGATGTCTGGGCACTGAATGTGGGTCAGGTTCGTGGTGCTAATCTGGAGGGTAGCGTCTTTGAACGCGACTTCCGTGAGGTTCGTCCGTTCGAAGCCTATACCGTACACCGCAGCAATAGTCCAGCTCCACGCTTCGTTCCTGTCAACGACATCAATGGCGGCAACATGACGGGAATTGACGCTTCGCTAGTGAATAGTGAAGAAGTGAATAGTGAAAAGTGGTACGACCTGAACGGTCGCCTGTTGCAGCAGAAGCCGACAAAGGGTGGGGTATATCTCCTGAATGGCAAGAAGGTGGTAGTGAAGTAGGGCCGTCCCGACGGACTGCCAGTCCGCTCCTTACGGACAGAGAGTCCGAAGGCTTCGGACTGGCAGTTTAGATACGGCGGACTGAATGCGAGCTATCAAACGGAACGCGAGTATTCGACAAAAAATCGAGGAATTCGAAAATGTTCCTCACATACTCACATGATACCTTTCAAATGCCGATGTATAAAGGGCTGAGGGTACGTGAGGGACATTCGTTCTCCCTCACGTCTCCCTCACTTTTTTCCTTTGAGTCCTCACGTCAACTACTCGGCTTTCTGTATCGTCAGTCATAACAGGTCGCTCTACAATAACAACAATTCATAAAAGAAATCCTCGAAATTCTTTGTCGTTTCAAAAATATTCCGTATCTTTGCAATCGTAGTATGTCACTACTTTCCGAAATAGAAGAAATGACGAAAAGAAACTAAAAACGAAAAGATATGAAAAGACTATTTCCCCTTGTGCTTGTGATGTTAGCCATCATGATGCCAATGAAGTTGTGGGCGCAAGAACCATATGCTGTGCTGAATGACAGTAATACCGTGTTGACCTTCTATTATGATGACCAGAAGACTGCTCGTAATGGTATGAGTGTTGGACCGTTCACTTCTTGGAGTGCACGTGGATGGGCCAGTCAAAGTGATGACATTACAGAAGTTGTGTTCGATTCATTGTTTGCTAATTGTTCGACACTAACTAGTACTGCCTATTGGTTCTATAATTTAACGAATTTGACTTCAATCTCTGGTCTTCAACATCTGAAAACGGACAATGTGAAGAACATGAGTTATATGTTTTATAGATGTTTAAACCTAACAAATCTTGACTTAAGTGGATTTAACACTACTAACGTTACGAACTTCAGTTGGATGTTCTATGATTGTTCTGGCTTGACGAGTATTGATGTAAGCAACTTCATTACGGATAATGCGGAGAATATGAGACAGATGTTCTCTGGCTGTTCTGGCTTGACGAGTCTTGACGTGAAGAACTTTAAAACGGATAACGTGACGGACTTATCGTCCATGTTCGCTAGCTGTTCCGGCCTAACGAGCCTTGACGTGACGGGCTTTAATACTGCTAACGCTGAGGACATAAGTACAATGTTCTCTGGTTGTTCAGGTTTGACGAGCATTGACTTAAGCCACTTCAATACAGATAAAGTAACTAGCATAGGTGGCTTATTCTATAAATGTTCTGGTTTGGTTAGTATTGACTTGAGCAGTTTTAATACGTCTAACGTGACGTATATGAGCTCGGTTTTCCAAGGTTGTAAGGGACTGACAAGTCTTGACTTAAGCAATTTTAATACGGCTAACGTAACGAACATGAGCTACATGTTCTCTGGAATGAGCCTGAAGACGCTCGACTTAAGTTCATTCAATACCGCTAAGGTAAAAGATATGCAACGCATGTTCTATGACAATTATGAGCTGACGACAATTTACGTGGGTGACGAATGGAGTACTGCCAAGGTCTCTTCTGGAGAAAGTGGAGAGGTCTTGTTTGGATTCTGCAATAATCTCGTAGGTGGATTAGGTACCCAATATGATGTCAATCATGTCGACTATACTTATGCTCATATTGACGGAGGAACATCGAATCCTGGTTATTTCACCGACAAGAACGCAACAGTGACCAATAATCTGCGTATCTCTTTGCAGGAGGTGCCTTTCTGGCTGCATGAGGATGGTTGGGGCTTAAATGCTCCCAAGAACACGCAGGTCACTCCCACTTGGGTGGTAGGCGAATCTACTGGTGTACCTTACGGTGATAGTATGGTAAAGAACTGGGCAGACCTGTCTGACTTTGGCAAGTTAGTGATTACCTACACAGAGGGCACACCCCGTATATTGATGAACCGCGATGTGGATGAAGGAAACTGGAGTGAAAATGAGGATGAATCGCACTTGATAGATAATACACAAGGTGGATGGTCTTCTAAGTATTTCACCCAAGAGACCACGACTAACGGTAACGTATATACCGTAGACCTCAAGCAGATAAAGAATGATAAGGGCTTTGCTCATTTGCATGCCATCAAGGGTGGCAACTGGGGAAATGTGACTGTTACCAGCATGATGCTTGAACTGGATGGCGATCCAGAGGTTGTCATCACGTCCAGTGGTGACGGAACAGTGAGCTGGTCAACTCCGACTGGCGTAGGCGAGGTTACAGCCAACAGCCAGAGTGACCCGATAAGCATCCAGTTCGACGGCGAGCTGACCCTGACCTTTACACCAAATACGGGTTGTCACTTGTCACATGTGTATGTGAATAACGCTGATTACGTCAGTCAGGTATCAGGTAATGCGTTGACCCTGTCTATCACGCAGAACACTACTGTCAGGGCTGTGTTTGCGACTGACACGAATAATGTTCAATTGACTGCCGACATGTTCTATGATTGGGATGGCTTTGGTCCTCTTGCTCAGAAGACTGGGCAGACAACTTGTAAATATGTTGTTGGCGAGCCAACAGATGACACTTATACCGCCTATGGTGATCCACTAGTTATTGGTTTTGTGGATTTGAGCGCTTATTCACGTCTTGAGGTGACGGTGGCGGAAGGAACACCACGCTTCTTGTTTAACCGAGAATATGATTATGGCCAGTGGTGTTCAGACGAGACGATGTCTCACATGATTGAATATCCTACTGAAGGCTGGTCGTCCAAGTATTTCTCACATGAGGGTAATGTGTGGAGTGTAGATCTGAAGCAGATAGTAGCCGATAAGGGATTTGCACACCTGCATGCCATCAAGGCTCCTTGGGGTACCCAAATAACAGTGACAAAGATGGAACTGGTAGATGATGGTGATAATGTGTATCCCGAAGCTTATGCCGTTCCTAGTGAAGGTAACACAGTCCTGACCTTCTATTATGATACCAATAAGAGTAGTCATGAGGGTGCTGTAAGTGTGGTGCCATTCAGTACTGGTGGTTCACGTGGCTGGGACAGCTATGCTTCAAATATCACTAAGGTTGAGTTTGACAGATCCTTTGCTAACTGTCTGACATTAACAAGCACTGCCAATTGGTTTGTAGGTTGTAACAATTTGGCAACCATTAATGGTACTAGATACATCAAGACTCCGGAGGTGACGGAAATGTGGGCCATGTTCTTAGGTTGTTCCAGTCTGACAAGTCTTGACCTGAGTAGTTTCAATACGGCTAAGGTGACGACGATGCAACAGATGTTCTTTGGCTGTTCTGCCTTGACTACAATTAATGTTGGAAGTGGCTGGACTGTTACAAATATCTCAGGTAGTGACCCGATGTTTGAAGGATGTACTAGCCTTGTTGGTGGATATGGCACAGCTTACGATGCTGACTATTTAGAAAACAGTTATGCCCGTATCGATCATGGAACGTCGAATCCTGGTTACTTCACAGGCAGGGAACCTCTTATAAACGAAATGATGTTTGCATGGGATGGTGTTGGGGCTGGTGCTCAGAAAACAAGCCAAGCCTACAGTGCTTATGTGGTTGGAGAATCAACAAATAATGCCTTTGGTAATGCCAATGTCGATATAAACGCTTATGTAGACTTAAGCTCATATTCGCGTCTTGAAGTTACGACTACCGAAGAAACACCACGTTTCCTCCTTAATAGAGACATCACAGATGGAGAACCGAGTGAAAACGAAGCAGAGTCTCATCTGATAGATAATACTCATGAGGGATGTATGACATGGGCCTCCAAGTACTTCTCCTCTAAGTCCATTGACGGTGGAACGCTTTGGATAGTCAACTTAGAACAGTTGGTACAGGATAAGGGATTTGCTCATCTGCATGCCATCAAGGGTGCCAACGATGCAAATGTTACTGTCACAAAGATGGACCTCGTCACGGATAAGAATGCGCCAATGATTGATGACAACATCATTCAGTTTGCTGACGCCAACGTCAAGGCTGTCTGCGTAAAGAACTGGGATACGGATGGTGACGGAGAACTGAGCAAGGCAGAAGCTGCGAACGTGATTAGTCTGGATAATGCGTTTACAGATAACAAGGATATTACATCATTTGATGAATTCCAATACTTTGTCGGTGTAACAGCTCTTGAATCAAGAGAGTTTAATGGCTGTTATTATCTTACTTCCATTATATTGCCACCCAATTTAAAAAGTTTAGGAGCAGAATCACTCAGTGGCAACTTCATAAATGATATTACGATTCCTGCAAGTGTCACGAGTATTGCACGTTCAGCTCTCTATGCTAATTACAAGAATATCTTCGTAGAGGAGGGGAATGCCTACTTCAGTTCTATAGATGGTGTGCTGTTCAATAAGGATATAACAAAGATCGTGACTTATCCAGGAAGAAAAGAGGCTGAATCTTATGTTATTCCCAATACGGTGGTTACGATAGGTGGCTGCGCATTCTATTCGAGTGGGTTGAAGTCTGTGACTATTCCTAATGGTGTTACAACTATTGAATATGGCGCTTTTAGATATTGCGGCTTTGAGACAATCGACATACCTGAGACGGTAGAGATAATAGAAGGGGAGAATTTCCAATATTGTGGTAATTTGACAAAGATAGTAGTTCCTGCCAGTGTATCAAACGTTGGTAGCAGCACGTTTACTGGTAATCGTAGTCTGTTGGAAATCACCGTAGATTCTAACAATGCATATTTTGCTTCTGTTGACGGTATCCTCTTTAGCAAGGATCTGACAAAATTGATTGCATATCCAGCAGGACGTCCTGACACATCGTTTGTCGTGCCAAACCACGTAACAATAATTGATGCTTATGCATTCGATTTTGCTAATAATCTGGAGTCTATGACTATTCCATCAAGCGTAAGCACCATTGGGTATATGAATTTTATCAATATGAGCAATATCAGGTCGCTGACGGTATATTGGAAGGACCCAATTGTAGTCAACGAAAGCATATTTTACAAGGATCTTGTAATGAATTGTACTTTATACGTTCCTTATGGTACAAAGTCACGCTATCAAGAGGCAACAGGTTGGAATCTCTTCCATGACATCGTGGAGATTGAAGAGCAGATAGAGGTCGTATTCGACGAGCATAGCGTACTCACCGTAGGCAATGGTACGACGATGACAGATGCACTTGAGGCAGCTGGTGGACGTGCTGAGGTGGCAAAGACCATTACGGCTATCGTGTGGGATAGTAACGCGCCTCTGACCAACGACGACCTGCAGGGACTGAACAATCCGAATATGCTGATATATGTTGCAGCAGACTCGCTGGCTCCCGCCAATCGTGACAATGTTATTATTGGCGACTTCGCTAAAAACATC
>JAEEGL013624673.1_pt1 | contig 11806 bp, 8 predicted proteins | sample 9134231 | NCBI WGS metagenome assembly JAEEGL01 (sample SAMN16246548, study PRJNA631951) | gut metagenome | biome: gut microbiome; feature: rumen; material: fiber-attached | host: Bos | place: Iran: Karaj | collected 2018-10 | reverse complement strand
GCGAGGCCCTCCATGTTGAAATCGTTGAGTACGGGCCTTCCGAGTATGACGGCGTTCTTCATCATCACGAGCTTCCTGACCGCCTCGTTGTTCATCGTGAATATGTTGGTCGGCGGGATCTCCGGCGTGTCGAGAAATTTCTCGAGCCAGCCGTCCCAGTCCTCGGCGTTGAAATAGTCTCCTATTATGCGCTGGGACACCAGCTGCTCGGGGCGCACGAACTCCTCGGAAGCCAGAGGATTGTCGGCTCTCATTATCGCCTTCATGCTTTCGCTGCAGATGTGCTTCCTCGAGAAGAACGAGGGCATGTCGTCGCCGAGCTCGTCGCAGACGAGGACGTCCACCGCGTGATTTATCAGTCCCTTGGTCCTGTCGAAGAAGCTGACCTCGGTATAGCCGACCTCAAGGCCCGGATACTTCCTGCAGAGCTCCGCCTCGATGTCCTCGAAGAAGGATATGCTCCAGGATATCAGGTTCGGGTAAACGCCTATGGTGAGGCGCTTCGAATCCTTCTTCCTTTCGCCGAAGGCGTCGGCGACCATGCCGAACTGGGACGTAAGATCCTCGGCGAGCTCCCAGAGGAACTGTCCGTCCTCGGTCAGCTGGAGCCTGTTGTTGTTTCTTACGAAGAGCGAGGTCTCGAGCTCGCTCTCCAGATCCCTGATTGCAAGGGAAACGGAGGGCTGAGAGACGTAAAGGCTCTCGGCGGCCTGGCTTATGTTGTTGTATTTGCAGACTGCGCAGAAATATCTGAGCTGGTTAATTGTCATCGTAGTAATACCTTTCCTGGTCGTTCTGCTGAGGCTGGGCGGGCTTGGTCTTTCTGAAGGCGTAGATCAGCACCGCGACCGCCGCTGCGGCCGTGACCACGCCAGCGATCATGAAGACCCTGCTTCCGGCTCCTGCGCCGGCGCCGTCAAAACCGGAGGCCGCGTCGAGGTAATAGTAGCCGAAGTAGAGGTCGAACTCGTTCTCGCCTATCGATTCATCCTCGTCCCAGAGAGTGTTGAAGTACTCTATGGCGAGGTCCCTGAGATCCTCGTCGATGGGCTGCGCGACGCCGCTCACAACCTCGTAATCCGGCACGAAGCTGACGGGCTCTATGCCGAAGGTGTAATTGTAGATATCCTCGTACTGCGCGAACTGCTCTTCCGTGAGGCTCACGATCGTGAAGTACATGGAGCCTGTCTCTTCGTCATCGTCTATCGCGAAATAGAAGCCCACATCCTCGCTGTCGGTAAGATAGGCGAAGCCGTCGGTGAGCATGTTGAAATAGGTGAAGCACTCTCCCTCGGGGGGATCGTAGGGATCGAACCAGGAGATCTCCTCCGCGTCCGACATCCCCTCTATTATCTCTTCCGCCTCCTGGGGATCCCTGACCGGCATATCTTCGGAGTCCCTGCCGATGGGGAAAAAGTCCCCGCCAACCAAGGCGAGCACGGCTCCGGTCACCATAAGGGCGGCAGCCAGAATTATTATCAGTAATTTGGATCTGTCCATTCGGTCTCTCCGCCGCAGATATAATGCGGACAAATACTTTGATAACGGTGATTATAGCACAGGCGCTATTCCTCGGCGACCTTAACTCTCTCGGGCGACACCCAGCCGGAATTCACGATCTTCCTGTATTTGAAGAAGGCCGTGAAATTGATGAGGGCGATGTAGGGCCTGAAGAACAGAGCGTCCGCGAGGCCGTAAAAGAACGCCTTCAGAAGCTCCGCGACCGTCAGCCTCGAATCCGGACAGTACCTGTTGTCGAGGTAGGAAATAGTCGTGAGCAAAAGACCGAAGAATATATATAAAAGGTAGACCGCGCCAAGATTCGTAAGGGACACTCCCCCCAGCCCTATGCTCAGGGCGACCGAAAGGCAGCCGAGCACCATGAATATGGGGCTCAGAAGCTCGTACAGTATCATGTACGGGAACATGAACAGGCCCACTATGCCGTACCTCGGGTTGAGTATCATCGTGCGGTATTTGCATAGGGTCTGGATCAGTCCGCAGTGCCAGCGCAGCCTCTGCGACCTGAGATCCTTCAGGTTGGCCGGGCCCTGAGTCCAGCATATGCTGTCGGGAACGAAGCGCAGCAGGAAGGGAATGCCGTTCTTCCTGTAATACTGCTGCAGGCGGACGGTTATGTCTATGTCCTCGCCCTTGCTCCTCGGATCGTAGCCGCCGACGGCGATCAGGGCGTCCTTCTTGAACAGGCCGTAGCCGCCGGAGATTATGAGGTTCGCGTTCATGAGATCCTGGAAGACCCTGGTGCCGCGGAAGCCCCTGCTGTACTCGAGTATCTGCATGTTGACTACGGGATTGCTCCCCATGCCGCCGCTTACCGGCATGGCGTCGCGGAAGCGCACGTCGTTCGAGATCTTGATGTTTCCGCCCACGCCTATGACGTTGTCGCTCTCGAGCAGGGCGCGGCAGGCCATCCTCAGAGAATCCTTCTGGAGTATCTCGTCTCCGTCCATGTTCACTATGTACGGATAGGCGGCCACGTTGATGCCGGCGTTGACCGCGTCGGCCTTGCAGCGGCCGTTCTCCTTGGATATGAGGGTTATGAGCACCTCGCCCATTTTGCAGGAATAGATCTCGTGGATCGGTCTGCAGGGCACGCGGTAGCGCACGGGCCTTGCGAGTTCCCTTTCGAGAGGGAAGAAGCCGAGCATCTGCGCCTTGGTGTCGTCCGTGGAGCCGTCGTCTATCACGACGATCTCGAAGCGCTTGAAGTCGAGCTTGAGCAGATTGTTCACGGTCTGAATGACGCCCTCGCCCTCGTTGTAGGCGGGAACGAGTATGGAGACGGGATAGTAGTACTCGTGCTCGAGGGAGTTGTGGAGCTCCTCCATGCGGCGGTGCTTCGAGGCGTTGAGAGCGCCGCCTATGCAGCTGATGAGCAGGTAAAGCGTGTATACCGCGAGGTATACGGTTATAAACCTGTTGAAATATGTCACGTAGGCCCTTAAGACGGTTTCTAATAACATTTTACTGCTGAGCCTTTCCTTCCGCGCTGAGCGCGAATCTGAGAGCGTCGGCGGCGTAGGCGTCGCCTCCGCTGAGTATGCCGTTAAGCGTATCGTCGCCCGGGCCGAGCCTTACGAGGGAGAAGGCGCAGTTCATGCGCACGTCCCAGTGCGGAGACTTTATCTGCTCGAGCAGGGCGGATATGACGCCGCCGTCGCCCGGGTAGGACGAAAGGCCGGTCGCCGCGACGGCGGCGGCCTCCCAGCTGCCGGAGCTTCCGTTCTCGAGAAGCTCTCTTATGAGTATCTCCTTGGTCTCCTCGCAGGGCGCCTTCATAAGAAGCCGGAAAATGTCGCAGCGCTGGTCGGTGGACACGTCAGCCTCGGCGACGCGGTCCCTGAAGAAGCCGTCGTAGCTGTGTATCCCCGCGAAGGTGAAAAAGGTCACCACAGCCGACTGGCTGTGATCGTCGAGTTGGGGGAACAGTTTCATGAGGGCTTCGGAAAGCTCGCCGGCGTCTCCGCTGAAGGAGGCGAGCCCGTCGGAAAGCAGCTTCTCGTTGTGAAGCTTTCCGGCGTCGCTGAGGACCTTCACCGCCCGGGCTACGTCCTCCGCGTTTCCGAAGCCGTACAGCGCCCTGAGCGCGTTCTCTCTGCAGTACACGGAATCGCTGAGCAGCAGATCGAAAAGGAATTCCGTGTAGACCTTTTCCGCTTTGGCACCGAGGCCCTTTCCGTGCTCGGAGAGCATGTAGGCGAAAAAGCCCTTCTCTTCGGTGTCGGCCTTTTCGGATATCCTCCTCACGAGCTCCGCGCTGTTGGCCTCGAGCACCCTTTCGCAGCTGCCCGCGCCCTCCTGTCCGGCCATGAACTCAAAGGCCTTGAGCATGCCGCTGTCCGAAAAGCGGGCGAGCTCCTGGGGCTCGAGCCTGTAATCGTCAGCCTCGCGGCAGCGCTCGAGCGTCCTGTGCCAGACCACGATCCTCTTGCCCTCTTCGGTCCTGCGCTTCTCTTCGAGGCGCGCGTTCCGAAAACGGATGACGAGGATCGCCAGCGCGATCGCTATGACCGTCAGTATCTGATAATTGTGCAATATGAAATCCAGCATTATCCAAACTCTGTCTTTTCCCGTGACGGGGCCGTCTCCGCGGGCAGCAGCCCGCCCCCGGCCTTCTACTGTCCCAGTATCATTTCCATTATAGCCCCGAGACCCTGCTCGCGGTAGATGTTCTGATAATAGGAAAGCTCTTCCTTTATCATCTCGTCTATGGCGGACATGCCGAGAAGCTCGACCGGAGCCTTGTCGTCCGTCAGCACGCGGCCGGTGCTCTCACAGGGCGTGAGCGCCTTAAGCGTCTTCGCGTGCTGGTTTCTGAGCTCGCGGCTCATTTCTCCGCCCTCTCTCAGAGCCTCCTCGAGAAGCTCCGCGGGGTCCGAAAAGGCCGCGAAGACCTCCCTGTTCGTTGTCCAGGCCACGTCAGCGGACGAGACGCAGGGAAATACCTCGAGCATGGTGCTCACGAGGCTCTCGTTTATGGAGCCCTCGCCGTCCGAGTGCATGTTCATGTTGGTCACGCAGACCCCGCCCTCCGCGAGGTGGTCCCTCACGAGGCCGAAGAACTCGGCGGAGCTCATCTGAAACGGTATGGTTATATCCTGATAGGCGTCGACCAGTATCACGTCGTAGACCTCGTCCGAGGCCTGAAGAAAGGCCCTTCCGTCGTATTCGTAGAGCTCGATATCGGGCGACATGCCGAAGTATTCGTAGGCGAGCTCGCTTATCCTTCCGTCTATCTCGACGGCGTCGATCTCTGAGCCCGGATAATACTGCGCGCACTGCGTGGCGAAGGTGCCCGTGCCGTTCCCGAGTATCAGTATCCTCAGAGGACTGCCGCCTTCCCTTCCAGCTCCGGCCATGGCGGGAGCCGCGAGGGCGTAGTCGTAGTACATTCCGGTCAGCCCTCCGCTCTTCATCTTGACCGACTGAACGCCGAAGAGCACGTTGGTAGAGAGCACGACCCTGTCGTCGTCCTCCTTCACCTGCAGGTAGTTGTAGACGGATTCGCCCTCGTAGGAGAGGCTCCCGTCCCAGAAGGCGAAGGACACCCTGCTCCCCGCCGCCGCGCAGACGATGAAGACGATAAGGCAGATCACCGCCGCGCGCGAGCGCTTTTTCGCGCTGATGAAGTACAGCAGCGCTATGACTATGAGTATCCCGGAGAATATCACGAAGGTCGCCGCGGTACCGACGGCCGGTATGCTCACGAAGGTCGGGATGAAGGTCCCTATGATGCTTCCTATCGTATTGAAGGCGCCGAGCCTTCCGACTATCTCGCCGCTCTCCTCGGTGCTTTCCATGATATATCTGACCAGCGACGGGGTGACCGTGCCGAGCAGAAAGAGCGGAAAGACGAAGACCGCCATGCAGCTCAGGAAGGCCGCGATGATGAGAAAGCCGCTGCTCACCGAAAGCACGAGGGCCGCTGATATGCCGAGTATCACGTAGCGGCCGGCGAAGGGTATCGCCGCGATCCAGGCTCCGGCTATGAGCATGCGGCGGTAGAGCACGGCGGGATCGGGATTGCGGTCTGCCGTGCGGCCTCCGTAGACGTTGCCGAGAGCCATGGCTATCATGACGGTCCCTATAATAATAGTATAGACTATCTGTGACGAGCTGAAGTAAGGCGCCATCAGCCTGCTCGCCGCGAGCTCAACTGCCATGACGGACATTCCGGCGAAGAATTCCGTCATATAGAGATATGCCTTGCTGCCGAGTATGTTGTTCATATGAATTATCTTTAAAAAACGGGCGCTTTGCCCCTGTATGTGCTAAAATAATTATTGCATAATATATCATGAATTATTCTTTGTGGGAGGATAAAATATGGATTTTTCAATGGATAAGGCAAAAGAACTGCTGAACGGCGGTCTCGCGCAGGCCGATGAGTTCCTCAGCGACGGTTCCAAATTCGACGCTCTGCTCAAGGCCGTAGAGGAAAAGCTGCAGAACGTCCCCCTCGCCGGCGACCTTCTCGCGAACTTCCCGACTATGGTCGGAATGGTCAAGGGCTACATCACGAAGCAGTACACAGAGGTATCCCCGAAGGCAGTCGCGCTGATCGTGAGCGCCTTCATCTACCTCGTAAAGGGCAGAGACCTGATCAACGACAAGATCCCCGTAGTCGGCTACGCGGACGACATCGCGGTATTCACCCTCGCTCTCAAGCTCGCGGAGCCCGAGCTCAACGCCTTCAGAGCCTGGAGAGACGGCAAGGCCGCCCCGGTACAGGAGGCCTCCGCGGCAGCTGAAGACGAGCCCGATTTTGACGACGCAGAGTGATTCGGAAACGTTTTAAGTCTTTATTTCGAAAGAATTTCAGACTTTTATAAACACCTGCATAATAAAAAAGGACCGAAACGGGAGTTTCGGTCCTTTTCTTTCGTGTTTTTCCTGCGAGCCGCAAATTATTAAGTTCTTGTAACAAAAATGTAAAAAAACAGTTAACAAAAAGAGAAAAATCGCTTAAAATCTAAAAGATTATTGGTGTTTTAAACCTTTATGCGAAAATAATTTTTAGGAGGAACAATAAAATTATGAGCAAGAAGATCACCAAGCTTCTGGCGCTCGTATTGGTCCTGTCCATGGTTCTTTCCCTTGCTGCCTGCGGCGGCAAGAAGGAAGAGGTTGCCATGGCAGCCGATCCTGCGAACAGTCGCTACAACCCCGACACTTACGACGATGAGTCGACAGAGGTCTACGAGCTGGTGCTCGGCGACTTCGACGCTGTTTATCAGCAGGCCAAGGCCGCTCAGAATCTTTCCGAGCGTTTCGCCCTGATGGCAGTCGCCGAAGGCAAGATCCTCGGCTCCGCCATAATGATCCCTCTCCAGAGCAGAGGCGGCAACTACGCCATCAGCAGAGTTGCTCCCCGTACTGTCAACAGCACTCTCTGGGGCTCCGATAACGAGCGTTATCATCAGGCCGTTATCGTAAAGGGCGACTTCCTCACCGTAGAAGAAGTCAACGAGATCCGTGAGAACTGGGGCGAACTCAGAGGAACCGGCACCTTCGAGGCATGGGTAAAGGATTACCTCACCGGCAAGGGCCACGAACTCAACGACCAGTACAACATGGCTTACACCAGCGATCCCGAGACCTGGGACGTTCTCGCAACTTCCATGGAAGCTGACTCCGAGAAGATCATCCAGACCTATGACGGACTCTATGAGTACGACATGGAGAACGAGCAGCAGCCGGCCCTCGCGACCAGCTACATGGTCTCCGATGACGGACTCACCTACACCTTCAGCATCCGCAAGGGCGCTGTCTGGACCGACAGCCAGGGCCGTAAGGTCGCTGACGTCAAGGCAGACGACTGGGTTGCGGGTATGCAGCACATGATGGACGCTCAGGGCGGACTTGAATACCTCGTAGGACCGGACGGCTGCAACATCGCCGGCGCAGATGCCTACATGGGCGGACAGACCACCGACTTCTCGACCGTCGGCGTCAAGGCTCTCGACGACTATACTCTCCAGTATACCCTCGAGGCACCCTGCTCCTTCTTCATGACCATGCTCGGATACAGCGTATTCGCTCCGATGAGCCGTGACTACTACACCTCTCAGGGCGGAAAGTTCGGCGCCGACTACGACCCCGAAGCATCCGACTACCTCTATGGTAAGGATCAGGACCACATCGCATACAACGGACCCTTCCTCGTGACCAACGCAACCGCTGAAAACACCATCGTTTTCAAGGCCAACGAGACCTATTGGAACGCAAAGAACACCAACATCAAGTCCATGACCTGGTACTACGACGACGGTACCGACGCCCTCAAGGGCTACAACGACGCCAAGTCTGAACTCATCGCTGGCCGCGGACTCAACTCCTCGGCCGTGACTCAGGCAAAGGCTGACGGTCTCTTCGACGGTCACGTCTACGTCTCCGCCACCAACGCGACTTCCTTCATGGGCTTCTTCAACGTCAACCGTTACGCGTTCAGCAACTTCAACGACAACACCGCCGCAGTATCCGGCAAGACCCTCGACGACGCACAGCGCACTCTTAAGGCAATGCAGAACCTGCACTTCCGCCGCGCTCTGCTCATGAGCCTTGACCGCGGTGCTTACAACGCACAGAGCGTAGGCGAAGAGCTGAAGTACACCAGCCTTATCAACAGCTACACCCCGGGCAACTTCGTATCTCTGCCCGAAGCAGCTACTGTCAGCATCAACGGAACCGCCAAGACCTTCCCGGCCGGCACCTACTACGGCGAGATCGTCCAGGCTCAGCTCGACGCTGACGGCGTAGCAGCCACCGTCTGGGATCCGACTCAGGACGGCGGCATCGGTTCTTCCGCAGGTTTCGACGGATGGTACAATCCCGAAGAAGCTGCCAAGGAACTCGCACTCGCTATCGAAGAGCTCAAGGCTGACGGCGTTGAGATCAGCGCCGACAAGCCCATCTCCCTCGACCTGCCGACCTTCACCGGTTCCGAGCAGTACGCCAACAGGGCAGAGGCCTTCAAGCAGAGCGTAGAAGCGGCCACCAACAAGTGCGTCATCATCAACAAGGTCGATTGCCCGACCTCCACCGAGTGGTACTATGCCGGCTACTACTACAGGACCGGTAACGAAGCGAACTTCGATATTTGCGACCTCTCCGGCTGGGGCCCCGACTACGGCGATCCTCAGACCTATCTTGACACCATGCAGCGCGACTATGCCGGCTACATGGTCAAGGCTCTCGGTGTATTCTAAAATCACCAATAAGCCGCTCTGCTGAGCGGCGCGGATCACATCGATCCAAATACGGGGAGATGGCGGGACAGCCCGCCATCCCCCTTTAATTGTTAGTTCAGGACATTTTTTAGAGAGTAAGAGCATGACGAAATATTTGCTCAGGAGAATACTGCACGGCATCTTTTCCATAATCGTGGTCGTCGCCATAGTAATGGTGCTGATCTATTCGCTTATGGACAGACAGCTGATATTCGCGCAGGATCCGACGTATACGAATCTCGGAAACAACAGCAAGACGGTCTACCAGTACAGGAAGTGGGAGGAATACGGTTACATCGACTACGTTCCCTACACCGAATGGCTGCAGGGCCTCGTCAACAGCGGCGAGCTTTCCGAGGCAAAGCGCACCGAGGTCTCGCAGATAGCGCTCAAGGCCTCAGAAGACCCCAAGGCCGTAAAGGAATACGCGCAGCGCTTCACGAAGTTCTATGAAGATAAGGGCTACACCGTAAGGCGCATCAACGCGGTCATGTCCGGAAAGACCGTAGCGAAGGGCGGCGCGCAGCAGTTCTTCGCATACAAGGACAAGCCTCTCCTGTCCCGCATGCTCAACTACTTCACCCACCTGATCGAAGTGGACAACATCCACTACGCCCAGGGCGACGTGGGTCAGCGCGGCCTCACGTTCACACTCCACGACCCGATGTACGGCGGAAAGACCTTCTCGCCCGCGATCATAGGTAACGGAACGCAGCACAAATACCTTCTGTACTGCAACAAGCACTTCCCCTTCATCCACCAGAACCTTGTGACGCTCAACCTCGGCAAGAGCTACTCTGTAAACCAGGGCGTCGACGTGTTCACGACCATGAACGCGTCCCAGGGTTCGTACGAGCTCGGCATGATAACCTACCCGACAGGGCTTCAGGAGATCAGCGCCGACGACCTCCACAGCGCAGTGTACATCCAGGGCTCAAGAGACAGCAGCCCGGTGCTCGCCTCGCGCTTTACAGACGATTACACAGGCATACTGATCTCCAAGACCAGCTTCTCGAAGATCGGCTATTCCTTTGTCATAGGCATAATATCGGCTTCCCTCGCGTATATCTTCGGCCTGCCTCTCGGCATCTGGATGGCCATGAAGAAGGACAAGCTGATAGACAAGATAGGCACCCTCTATATCATATTCATCATCGCGGTGCCGCCTCTGGCCTACATCTTCCTGTTCAAGGCCATAGGCTACAACCTGGGGTTCCCCACGACCTTCAATCTGGAGTATCCCACCAAGATGATGTACGTTCTGCCCATCGTTTCGCTGGCGCTGCCCTCGATAGCCAACCTCATGAAGTGGCTGCGCCGCTACATGATAGACCAGATGAATTCGGACTACGTCAAGTTCGCGCGTTCCGGAGGTCTCTCCGAGCGTGAGATCTTCTCAAAGCATATATTCAAGAACGCGATAATACCCATCGTACACGGCATTCCGGGCACCATACTCGGAGCCATAGTCGGCGCGATCATCACCGAGCGCGTCTACGTGGTCCCGGGCGCCGGCAACCTGCTCACCAAAGCCATCAACTTTTACGACAACGGCGTTATCGTAGGCGTTACGCTCTTTTACGCGACACTGTCCGTTATCTCAATACTCCTCGGCGACGTGCTCATGAGCATGGTCGATCCCAGGATATCGTTCTCGAGCAGGGGCAGGTAAAAAAATGGAAAGCGAACTCAGAAATTTTGAACAGTACGGCATTTCCGACGAGGAGCTCTTCTCGCCCGTAAAGCACGACGACCTCGAATCGGAAAAGATCACAGCCCCCAGATATTCCTACTGGAGGTCCGTATTCCGCGTCTTCTTCAGGAAGCGCATCAACATCGTAATACTCGCCCTCTTCGGCATCATTCTCGCCTTCACCTACATCTACCCGATGGTGACCGATTACGACCCCTTCGCGAACCTCATGAACGCGGCCGCGAAGCACCTCACCCCGGCAAAGGCGATGGATCAGTTCGGGCACAACATACACTGGATACTCGGCGCAGGCGCCTCCGGCCAGTCGACCTTCGACGCGGTCTGGTACGGCTCGCGCATTTCCATAACGATGGCCTTCATCTGCGCGGCCATAAACCTCACGCTCGGCACCCTGATCGGCGCCATGTGGGGCTTCTCAAAGAAGATCGACATGGTGATGACGGAGGTCTACAACATCATCGGAAACGTTCCGTACATCCTCTTCATCTCCGTGCTCGTGCTGATCTTCTCCGCGGGCTTCTGGACCATGGTTTTCGCGCTGACCGTAACCGGGTGGCTTGCGATAGCCTACTTCATCAGGACGCAGGTAATAATCATCAGAGACCGCGAATACAATCTCGCGTCGAGGTGCCTCGGCACTCCGATCACGAGGATAGCCTTAAGAAACATCATGCCCTTCATGACCTCGGTCATAGTCACCCTGACCGCGACCGAGATCCCCTCGTACATTTCCTACGAGGTATTCCTGAGCTACATCGGCATGGGCATGTCGGACATGTCGCTCGGACGACTGATCTATCAGGCTGAGAACGCCATGCTCACCCCGGGCTGGCAGTTCGAGTTCTGGTCTCCCGTAGTCGTCGCCTCCATAATCACCATAGTCCTCTACGTGGTCGGGCAGAACCTCGGCGATGCCTCCGACCCCAGGACCCACATGTAGGGAGGAGCCTCGATGGAAGACAGAAAAGTACTCTTATCGGTCAAGGACCTCGAGGTCAAGTTCCGCGTCCGCGGCCGCATACTCACGGCCATACGCGGCATTTCCCTCGATATATACGAAAACGAATCCATAGCCATCGTAGGCGAATCGGGCTCGGGCAAATCGGTCTTCACCAAGACCTTCGCAGGCATGCTCGATTCCAACGGCTTTATCTCCAGCGGCTCCATAGTATTTGACGACGACGATCTCGCGGAGACGCACGTCACCGTGGGACCGGCCGGCCGCTCCATAATCAGCAAGGCGCAGGCCGCCCTCGACGGCGCAGCCCACCTTTACTACGGCGCGGACACCTTCAAGAAGATGATAGAGCTCGAGGCCGAAAAGAAGGCCAGAGGCGCCCTC
>JAEEGL013277342.1_pt1 | contig 11806 bp, 7 predicted proteins | sample 9134231 | NCBI WGS metagenome assembly JAEEGL01 (sample SAMN16246548, study PRJNA631951) | gut metagenome | biome: gut microbiome; feature: rumen; material: fiber-attached | host: Bos | place: Iran: Karaj | collected 2018-10 | reverse complement strand
GACCCGATGTCATAAAAAAAGGGAGTCACAGGATCCGATGGCGAATCTCTGAAACCCCGTTGTTCCCGCAATCTGATGTAGTCTAACACAATAACGCGGAAAATTCAAGTTTTTTACTATACAAAATACCGTTATAAACTAAAGTGTTTTTAAACAATTTACATAATCAAGATCCTTCGCTTCGCTCAGGATGACAAGGCTGCTAAGAGTGCCCTCCACGTTTTTACAGAATCTCTCCGAACTTAACCTTAAGGTAATCTACGACCACCTGCACGCACTGCTCGTAGCTCAGCTCGCCGGTGTTAAGGCAGAGATCATAGTTGTAGGGGCTCTCCCATTCCTTACCTGTGTGGTACTTATAATAAGCCCTGCGGTATTTATCCATGTCCAGAATGTGTTTCTCCGCTTCCTTGCGGCTCATGTCCAGGCGCGCCATCTCGGTCTGTATACACTTCTCAAGGGGCGCATATACGAAAATACTCACTACATGGGGGAAGTCCCTAAGCACATAGTCGGCAGCCCTGCCTATGCATACAAAGCTCTCGCGCTCGGCCAGTTCCTTTAAAACCTTGGCCTGAAAAGCGAAAAGATTATCATTCTTTGTATAATCCGGACTCTCCGGAGGGATTATCTCCCCGTTATAGACCTTCTTTGTAACACTATAGAGAAGGCTCTTCTTCATGGTCTCATCAGCCTTGGCAAAGAGCTCCTCACTTATACCGCTGTCATCGCTGGCCATACGCAGTATCTTTTTATCATAGAAACCTATGCCGTATTCTTCGGCCAGCATCCTTCCTATTATAGTAGCCCCGCTGCCGCAGGTACGTGTTAAAGCCAGTACGAATCTATCATCTGCCATGATGTGCCACCTCCCCAATTTATATAAAAAGATCCTTCGCTTCGCTCAGGATGACACCTTCTGATGACATCTTATCACGACAAAGGATCTTTATCAAATGCAATATTATTTTTTTGCTTATTCCCGTACCCTGTTATCCGATGGCCCGGGTGCCGCTTCCGTAGGAGTGGGCGTATTTACGGGAACCTCGGTGGGTGTAGGTGTCTCTGTGGGCGGAACCGTAGGCTTGGGCGTCACTGTAGGCAACGGCGTAGGCGTAGGTGTTGATGTAGGTCCCGTTGCAGGCTTAGGTGTGGGTGTTGCCGTAGGTGCGGGTGTAGGTGTTGCCGTGGGTCCCTCTGCAGGCTTGGGCGTAGGCGTTGCCGTAGGTGCGGGTGTAGGTGTCGCCGTAGGTCCTGCTGCCGGCTTAGGCGTAGGTGTTGCCGTAGGCTTGAGAGTAGGTGTCGCCGTAGGTGCGGGTGTAGATGTCGGATCGTTTCCTGCACCGGGCCCTGCTGCCGGTGTGGGGGTTGCCCCTTCCTGTGCAGCCTCCGTAGGCGTTACCTCATTTTCATTACCTGCATCATTTCCCGAAGGAGTAGGCGTAGCTTTCTTTTCGGGCTTCTTTGCCTGGGTGGGTGTAGCTTCCGCATCGGGCGGCGTGGGTACGGATGTTGCCGCGATCTCGCCTTGTGTAGGGCTTAAGCTTTCCGAAGCTGCCTTTGCAGCGGCAGCCTCCTCCGTGCTCACCTGCTGTAGCGTTGTGCTCTCCACCAGTTCCCTTACCGAACTGTCCTGAGGCTTTATCTCACTGCTGCCGTTTTCGGTCACAGCCTTCTTCGAAACTTCATAGCGGCCGGCGCTTACGCCCTGCTGCCTGGCCTCTTTACGCTCAGACATGGTCGATTCCACCACATATACCGCTATATCTTCCTGAGCTGCCACTGTCTCCGCAGCCATCTTAAGATCTTTTCTGACTGTGATGTCGTCCGATACCACAGATACCAGCATCACATTATCCTTTTCATCTCCCAGATACCCGGCCATGTACAGCTCAGTCTTGGTATTCTCAAGCGCCGTCTTAAGGTCTTCGCCTTTAACTCCGATGTTCTTTAATCTATCAGCGATCTCCTTTGCATCATCATTCAGTGCCGTAACCCTCAGTACCTTGCATTTGGCATTCATCGCATACTCAAGCGAAGGATTCACATCTACAGTTACATAGGCGCTCTCTTTTAAGTTGTGTCTGTAAGTAATGCCGGCTGTGAATATCACTAAAACAAGCGCCGCCGCTGCCGTAAAGATACGGAAAGCGCCGCCGCACTCTATTATCTTCCGTGGCATTTCTATCTCCTGCCCCGGCTTATATCCTTTGTCACGGATACGCTCTATACTGCCGCCTTTGACCAGCACTGCAGCATAGCCGTCCCTGATCTCCATTACTACCGCTTTCATTACATCAGTCCTTTATATAGTCACCCAGCAGGGGATAATCACCTTTAAGTATTTCCGCAACCGCTATGATATAGCGTCTGTGGCGATCAATGAGCTTCCGCGACAGGCCCGATTTGTCGCAGAGCTCTCTGATCGGCAGGTTTCGCCCCCTCTGCATCTTCTCGAAAAGATCTTCTCTTTCAAGAAGGAGCTTTACTGCATTTTTGCAGGCATCCTTGGTCTTACGCGACCTTGGCGAACATTCGGTCAGGTCATAAAACGAAAAACCATATCTGCCTAAAACGGACCGGATCGCTTCGATCTCGTCCTGCAGAGGTGTGCTGCCTGCCGTTTCACGGCTTTGTCCGCCTCCGCTGTGCTTTATACGGCCGGCAATATGCTCATCGTCTTCCCCGTCATCATCATCCCCGTATTCTCCGGATAACACTTCAGGTCCGACCGGTATCTCCACGTCATGAGCGATCCGCCGCCGTTCCTCATCCATCAGCCTTCTTTTGATCACTACCGCGGCAAAACTTCCGAATTCTCCCTTTGCCGGGTCATAAACCCTGAGCGCCTCGTTAAATGCGATAAGCGCTACGGACCATTCGTCGTCTGTGTCACGTACAAATCTTTTCAGACTTTTGGATGCGCAGCCCAATATATAACTTTTGTTGTCGTTGACAAAGCGTTCGAAAGCCTCTTCACTCTCTCTCGCACGCAATGCCTGAGCGGAAAAATCATCCATCCTGTAAGTGGTATTCCTTCAAATCTTTTCTAAAAGCCGGCAGAATCCCGATCTTCCACTCAATTATAATATGACAGGGGGCTTTTGTAAATCTTAACCCCTATCTATATATTCGTAAATGAGCACAAAAAAAACGGGGCAGGATGAAAAAAATCCTGTCCCGTTGATAGTTTTTTGATATTTATGCTTTCTTTGACTTCAGATATTCGTAGATCGGCGCTCTTGAGCTGAGCTCTTCGTTGGCAGCCACCACCTGAACACCCTTGTTGGTATCGGTATTGATGATAATGGGCGACTTCATGTTAGCTGTCATATCTTCGATCTTTTCGGGGATATTTACCGTAACCAGGATGATAACGTTATCCTCTTTGATCTCTCCGATAGCCTCTACGTCCTTTTCCTCAATGGCAGGATCGTAGGCATCTGCTAAACCAAGCGGAGAAGCAACCGTGATCGCTACATCCTTGTCTTCGACCGACTGCAGATACAAAAGCGAAGGGATACCCTTTTCTTCATCATGGATGAGGATAAAATCCTTAAGCTCCGGAAATCCGGGAAGACCATCTTCAAAACGGATCTTCTTGCTTTCATCCACCCCGACAGTACCGAATTTGAAAGTGTCAATCTGTGCCATGATACCTTACCTCCTGTCATTATATAGTTTTTTTGCTAACCTTGTTCTGATTATAACATCCAATACAGCATTTGTCATCACATAGCGTATCTTTTTTTACTGCAGATACTCTGCTATAAGCTTTATTTTATCTTCATTTCCGCCGGGAAGCTTTAAGTACGATCCGTCTTTTATCATGTTATCAAAATACTCTTCATCATCCTTATTTAGCTTATCGGACTTCCTTAACTTCTCTCCGAGGCAATACAGGAAATATGCCAGGGCAGCATTCCCTCCGATCTTATCTCCGGATACGGCTTTTACCGCCTTGGATATTTCGGTACTCTCATCGGATAAAGGCGCTTTATAGCGGATCTTTACAGTGCAGAGTTCGTCGGAATCCGTAAGTACGGCTGTCTGGTATTTAAGCTCCTGCTTAAGCTCCCCGTCGTTTCTTACTATCTCGTACAAAGCCACACCGTGACCGCCGGCGCCGTACGGCTCGCTTATAACCTTATCGTTTACGAAATCCTCATGTGAGAGGCTGCGGTTTTCATAGCCCAGCAGACGGTAGCTCGCTACATAGCGGGGATTGAACTCAACCTGCGCCTTAACATCCTTTGCCACAACATTAGTAAGGCTTACATAGCGCTTCTTTACCGATTCCTCTACGTCCTCCTGTTCATTCACCACACAGTAAGTACCGTTTCCGTGTTTTGCAAGGACTTCCAGCTTATCATCCTTGTAATTATAAAGTCCTGTTCCTATCACTGACAGAAAGATCCCTGTTTTTTTCTTTTCTTCGATGAGTTTCTTAAGGCCGTCCTTTTTAGTGATGCCGAAATTCAGATCACCGTCCGTGATCAGTATGACCTGGTTATTACCGTCTTCTTTGTAGAATTCTTTTCCTATATCGTATGCTGTTTCTATTCCCGCAGACCCGTTGGTGCAGCCGCTTATCACTATGCTTAAGATGCGGCCCATCACATCTTCTTTATCACCTTCACCCTTTATCTCAAAGCCTTTATAGACTGTCTCGTCATTATTGCTGTATGTTATCAGGCTGAAACGGTCATTCTTCTTAAGACGGCTTACCACAGTTGCAATAGCCTGCTGGGTAACGATCTTCTGCGATGACATACTGCCGGATACATCCAGAAGCAGCACTATATTCTGATGATCTGCCACCCTTCCGCCGGCACCTGCATATACATAAAGCAGCTGCCTGTTATCACCGGTATCGCAAAGCTGCGTACTGATCTTAAAGCATTCCTCATCCGAAGGCGCTTCCTCATCATAATCAAAATAATTAAGAAGCTCCTCTATCCTTACCTGTGAGATATCGACGCTGCGGCCTTTTCTTATCTGGTTGAGCACCACCCCCATTGAAGCGGTATTGGTGGTCATGCGGAAAGTGGATGTGGGAGCCGTGAGCGGACTCTTCGCGTCTTTTTCCTCTATCTCTTCGTAACTGTCCGTAGCAGTTGCTTCCTGAAGCTGCCCCGGTAATACTCCACCGGCAGGAGGAGCGCTCAACCCAACGGGTGCAGTTGCTGCCGGCGCAGGCATTGCAGCATACATGGCAGCCGGCGGAAGCCCTCTCGCTGGCTCAGCAGGTTCCGTACATTCCACTTCTTCCATGACTCTGCCATTGCCTGTTCCGCGTCCGTCAGGCATGCTCTTAGCGCGGCCCTTTCCCCTGCCGAGATTTGCGATGCCTCCCACAAGGCCTTCAAAAAAACCGCCACCCCGGCCGCCTCGCAGAGGCTCATCGTAGATCATTTCAGGTCTGTTACTGCGGAAGTACTCCCTGACCGCCTCTTCCGGGCTGCTCTGCGTACTCTCGAGCAGAAATGCGTAAAGCTTATCGATCACCTGCTCCTTACCCAGCTTATCGATCAGCATTTTAAGCTCCCTGCCTCCGTACGTAAAAATCGAAAGAATGACCGATGCCTTCTCGCTGTATCCCAGCGAAGTATAGAACTCAAATCTTTTGTTGTAGTCAGCGTTATCCTTAACTACAGATACCGGATCCATGACATATACCCCCCTTCCCGGATATGCAGTTTTTTCATTTTATGATGCTTAAGGGTCCCAAACTCATGAGCCGAATCATGCAAGCATGTTCGTCTCATGAGCTTTTGACCCTGGCATCATTATTATATCATTTTAAAGAATAATATGATAATATATATTTCATGGAGATCGTAGAATTAAAAGCGGGAGAACTGCTGCACAGCCCCGTTGATAAAGTGGAATATCTTGAACTGATTTCTTCCGGTAGCATAGAAGTGATATCGGCAGAACAGCGTATCACGGCCTCAAAGGGCACGATACTGGGATTATTCGAATCTCCCGGTGATTATTTCAGTTTTACATATACCGTAAAAGAGGACAGCCGTATAGAGCGATATCCCTTTAAGACGCTCTCCGATGCAGACCGTATAATACGTGACGATCCGTCAAAGTGCGATCTGTTGGTCAGCGCAAATGCAGCACTCACGCTGTCTCTTCTGGGTAATTATAAGAGAAGTTTAAAGCGCTGCGAAAAACAGATAAAGACCATCCGTGACGGATATAAGAATTATCTGGCTATCTGCGCAGAAGCTAAAGCGGAAGTACAGGCCTGGCCGCTGGCGGACGATCTTAAGCCCTTCAGGCCCGATTCCGATCTTCCCGACTGGATAGGCGACTACTATGATCACCTGGGACTTATGCCCAGCGATGTCAAACGCGCATATTACTCCACCCATACCAGCCTTACCACAGCCGCGATAATGGAAGCCGCCGGGCACATGCAGCTGATCTGCAGTCTGCTCAAGCAGCTTTCCCTGTATAATAACGATCTGTGCGACCGGTATCTCTCATCGGTGGATCTTTTCGATCTGTATCTGAACCTGCACAACCGCTGCCGGGATATGGAAGGTATGCCCGAACGTATCGATGCTGCCGCAGAGGAATACGAAAAACAGATGCGGAAGGCCGGCCTGCTTCCGGATGATGCGATAAACAGACTGCATACGCGCTACACAAACGGCGCTGTAAGCGACATGCTGATCATGGGAGATACGGTAAACCTTCCCGGGGCAAACGATACTCTTACGCAGACGGTCAAACCTTCAAAAAAAGAGACCACGGATCCGTACCTGCCCATACGTAATTCCCTTGATAAGATCCTGGCTTTTTCGGAAATGGATGCTTCGGAAGAAGAGAGCTTCCGCGATCTGGTCAGACTGTATAAAGATGTAAAAGACAAGAACTCATCGGATGATGAAGTACGTGATATAAGGCACGCCATAAGCCGCAGCTTTTTTGCACTCTACGAAAGCATCACCCTCTCCATCATCGAAAACCACAAAAAGCCTTCACCGGCTGTTAAGATGTTCCTTTATTTCGGCTTTATCGATGAAGAACTGGCAGGACTTGATAATTCCCTGCAGCTTTTCAGACTGCTTGAACAGATCGACCCCGACAGATATGCCGCAATGAATGTTTACACTCTGTTTGACTGGCTGTGCATGGTATATCGCAGAAAACGCATACCTTCACGTAACGAATACGATCAGGAATACAATATCTGGCTGCGTTCCATGCGTCAGTCAGGTGAGATAAGCATGGATCAGGAAAAGAAAATGTCGGATTCGCCGAGAGATCTGATGCATTTTGAGCTTAACAATTTTATGAAGACATCGATGCGTATCTCCAGCGGCCGCCCTTCCTCATTCTGTCCCGCGCTCTCATCACATAATTTTGTGCGCTCGCCCGACCAGACCCATGTTTCCGCCGAAAAGATCGATGACAACTGGAGAAAGATAAAAGATAAGGACTTCTCCCTGTTTTTCAGGGAAGTGCTTTATCATAATGACGAATACCGCATCCCCAACGAAAGCATACTGCTGGAAGTAGCGCCCGATGTGATATTACTGCCTATCACCGGCAGCCGCGGGGGCCTGTGGCAGGAGACCGCGGGCATGCGCAGGGATACCCCGTCCCGTATGTACCTCCCCATCTTTACCGATGAGGATCTTAATCTGATGCAGCTGCGTCTGGCCGCACAGTTCCGCTGGCAGATATGCAAGCGCATCCTTGGTGCACACTGGGACAGCGTACTCTATCCTTCCCTTACCGGAGAATACAGCGAATACCTGCGCAGCTTTAAAAAGAACAGCATGCTCTCGATAGAAGCAAAAGAAAAGCTGCGTTCGCAGATACGGACCTGCCGCAACAGCAGCGAAAATGTCTTTATGCTGGATTATATACAGTGGATACGTTTTGAGGCCGAAGGCCTTCCCAGACTTAACAAGGCTGCCAGACGCCTGCTTTTTACCTATTGTCCATTATCGGAAAAGGTATGCAGGGAGCTGGAATCCAACCCTATATTTACCGATCTGGTAAAACGGCGTGAGGCAGATGCGCAGAAGAATCTAAAAAGAGTTACCATGCGCTTCTCAAGATATAAAAAGGACGATAAGCTTCCCGATGAGATAAATGCCTATATTGATTTCTATAAGAGCTGACGGTCAAGCTCATCTACCCAGTGAACGGGAGAGAGCTCATCAGAATACGGCTTTCTGCCGGTATCTCTCCTGAAGATATCAATATCTATATCCTGCGCCTTTTCTATATAAAGCATACTTTGCGGATCATAGCCCCGCATATCCTTTATCCGGGGATTATTGCTGATAAGCTTCTTTCCGTATGCCAGAGCCTCATAATAACGCAGGGATACTCCGCCTTCTCCTGTTATCACATCCAAGAGCACACCGGCTCCTGCTATATCCTTAAGCATTTCATCATAGGTTTTCGGCCGGTCATATTCTATACCGTCGATATAAGGCTCACCGCCCTGGGCATAGCATATCCCCATCTTTACGGATACTCCCAGCTGCGTACATCTGTTATATACACTCTCAAGCATCTTTCTGCGGCCCGTATCCGATCCCCAGAAGTATACGCCGTATTTCTCATCAGTCACGGGCAGCTCCTGTTTTGAATAATAGCAGTCAAAGTATTTATAGCCTGCGCTTTTTGCGTCATCCCGGTAATAACTGTATACCCGGTCGAAAGGAATGTTCTTTTCATACATAAGCGCTTCGGCCGCAAAATACGAGCTGAGCCTGTCTATAAAACAGAGTACCAGCTTAACTCCGTACCTGCGCTTCCAGGCTCTGATCTGTGATGGTTCAAAATAGGGAAGTGAGAAATTATTAAAGACTATGCACAGGTCTTTATGCTTATCCGCCTCAAGGCGTACTATAGCCTCCATCCTGCTGCTCTCCCATACATACCTGAAAGGGGCGGGATGTTTCCTGTTAAGACTGCGGGCGTGGTGAAGCTTATAAAGCGTCTTATGATCATGCCGGGGCAGATCACTCACCATGCTCACACGCTCATCTTTATTCAGATCCGAAAACATGCGGTCAAAGAGCTCGTTACTGCTGCCGCCTGTAAAGAAAATATAATGCATAGTATATAAACAGACTCAGGATGACACTGTCCATGTCATCCTGAGTTTTCCCGGTTCTTATTTATCTTCTTTCTTTTTCTTTTCGATGAAAGTAACTACAGCAAGGGCTGCTAATGAGATCATACCTGCTATTGCAAATATTCCTGCAGTATTGTGATCTCCGGTCTGGGGTGAACGGTCAAGGCTGCCTCTGCCGCCGTTTCCGTTATTTCCGCCGTTACCACCGTTTCCGCCGAAAGGAGTAGGTGTAGGTCTTCCGCCCTTTCCGCTTGAAGGTGTAGGTGTTACCCTGCCGTTTCCGCCATCACCGGGTGTAGGTGTTACCCTGCCGCTTCCACCGTCATCGGGTGTGGGTGTAGGTGTATTTTCCGGAGCAGGTGTAGGTGTTACCTTTCCGCTTGAACCGCCACCGGGTGTAGGTGTTACTTTCTTCTTGCCGCCCTTAGGTGTAGGAGTAGGTGTACTCTCCGTAGTGGTGGGTGTAGGAGTAGGTGTATCCGTAGGCGTAGGTGTTACGGTCGGCTGATCCGGTCCGGGTGTAGGTGTCACTGTAGGTGTAGGTGTGGGTGTGTCTGTAGGCGTAGGTGTAGGTGTTACAGGGAAGGGATCATCGATCATAACGACCACTGCTCCATCCATCTCTCCGTCACAGGTCACGTTTCCTTCATCATCTACGGTGATCTTTATATCCGGTGCTTTCTGGTAACCTTCGGGAGCACTTACTTCGCTCATTACATAAGTTCCGGAAGCTATACCGGTGATCACTGTTATGCTCTTGGTAGTGGTAAAGGATATATAATTTCTGGTCTTCTTCAGATCCTTTGCCGTCTCGCCGTCCTGTGTAGCACTTACACGGCTGTCACGCATATCAAAGTTTCCGTCTTCTCTGGTGAACTTAAGTACTGCGCCCTCAAGTGAATCACCGTCTACCTTGCTGATAACCTTATTAATGGATACATCAAATCTGGTAGGTATATAGCTGTACTTGTTGTTAAATACTATCTCACCGGCGGGTGCTGTGACAACAGCCTTTCCGTCCTTAACGGTAACCTTGCCGTTTACTACGGTCTCGTCATAAGTCATACCCTTTACTTTAGGCTCAGGTATAACTTCCTTTAAGCTGAATTCGTATTCGCCGTCTCCGCCCTTTATAATGATGTCGGTAAACTCAACTGTTCCGTCTGCCTGGTTTGACTCGTAATACTTCTTATCCTGAATGGTCAGCTCGAAACTGTAATCGCCTGCCTTTAAGTTCTTCTCATTTGTCCAGTCACCGCTTAACTGCTTCTTGAACTTAAGTGAGAACTTAACATCATTCTCGGATACCGTAGTCTCATAGCTGTTCTTGAACTCACGCTCTGCAGCACTGCCGCTTACGACTGCCTTGAGAGTACCGCTGCCATCATCGGTCACGGTCACGCTTACTTCAAATTCGCTCTCATCGTATGTAACGCCGGGCTCACTGCCCTTTACCTCACGGATAACATATTCATATACTCCGGGAGCATCATACTCAAGCTTAAATATCACGCTTCCGTCTGCTTTGTTACGTGCGGTTGCGATAACAGCGGTCTCGCCCTTCTTTGAGAGAGTGAAGCCGAACTGTCCGTCCTTAAGTGCAGCACCTTCTCCGGTATAAGTCTTAACTGCTGGTATCTCTGCCTTTACGGATGATGCCTTGTAATGATTTTCAAACTTAACCGGCTGTGTTACTGCAGTAGTATCACCCTTCTTTGTGATCTCTACCTTAGCGGGATTTACAAGCTTGTATTCTTTAACTTCAACGGTAACTTTTACAACGTATACCGTCTTGTCATAGGTGATACCGTCCTTAAGGCCTTCGCTCTCCTTAAGCTCATACTCGTAAGTACCTGCTTCCTTGTAGTCGCTTATCTTTATGGTGAGCTTTCCGTCGGCATCCGTAGTTCCCTTGTAAACCTTACCTTTTACATTCTTTGATGTTCCGGTAAGAGTGAACTCAAATCCTTCTTTGGATATTTCTGTCTTGCTTCCGGTGGTATCGTTGATAACGCTCTTTTCGATCTCGATAACTGCTTCACTGCTGCCGGTGATAGGCATAGCCTCATCGGTCATCGTGATGGTGTACTTTCCGCCATCCTCACTCAGTACCTTTGCATCGGAGCTGGTGATCGTTATCTTTCCGTCTTTAATAGTGAACTTGATATCGGTCGCTACCTTGTAGCCGTCGGGTGCGTTCTCCTCATGGAGTACGTATTCGCCGTCAGGCAGGTTCTTTATAAGGGTTGCACTCGATCCGGATGTAAACTTGATCTCCGTAGCCTTTCCGGTCTTGGGGTTCATCTGTGCATCCGTTCCAAGTTCTACATTTGACAGGTCAAATTCAATGGCGTTGCCTTTTGCATCCTTACCGGTCAGTGTAAGTTCTGCGCCTGCAAGCTCCTTGCCGTCTACATCCTTCTTGCTGATGTTAAGATCGGTCCTGGGCTCTGCCTCATCGATCACGGTCAGGGTGTACTTTCCGTCTGTTCCGGAGATCACTTCCGATCCGGTACTTATAAGTGTTGCTACTCCGTTCACTACCTTGAATTTGATGGTGGTAGCTACTTTATATCCGTCGGGAGCATTGGTCTCTTCAAGAGTATATTCTCCGTCGGGCAGGTTCTTGATCACAGTTGCGCTGCTTCCGGATGTAAACTTGATCTCCGTTGCCTTTCCGCTGGTCTT
>JAEEGL013198691.1_pt1 | contig 11806 bp, 12 predicted proteins | sample 9134231 | NCBI WGS metagenome assembly JAEEGL01 (sample SAMN16246548, study PRJNA631951) | gut metagenome | biome: gut microbiome; feature: rumen; material: fiber-attached | host: Bos | place: Iran: Karaj | collected 2018-10 | reverse complement strand
ATAATTCAAATGAAGTAGAAAGTATATGTAATAAAAATAATATACCAGTATCTTTTTATTATTCAAGATTAGCGTATGAAGGAAAGATAAAATACACATCTAAAGAATACTTAGAATCTAATATTAAAATTGATTTATAAGTAATAAAACATATAAGATAAATTCTTATATGTTTTTAATTTGTAAAAATTATCGTATAATATATATGTGGGGATTGATAACATGAAGACAACAGAGAGACAATCTAACTTTGAATTATTAAGAATAATAGCGATAATTATGATAATTATTCATCATATATTTGTACATGCTATTAAATATCAATTAGAAGGACCACTTATATATGGATGTGGTCAAATGTTTAATAATTTCTATTTCTATAAGAAATTGATATTAGCTGATTATGCATATTCATTCGGTAAGATAGGTGTAGATCTATTTATATTAATATCAGGTTATTTCTTATGTTCTAGTAAGAAGATAGATCTATTAAAAATATCTAAGAAATTAATAGGTCAATTATTATTTATTACTATTGGTATAGTAATAGTTTCATACATACATGTAACTTTTATAAATCATAGTTTTATAGGTGCTCAATCAATATTAATGTTTAACCAAGAGTTTTGGTTTATAGGATATTATTTTATAATTGTATTATTAGGTAAACTATTTATTAATAAATATATTAATAAAATAAGTAAAAATAATTATACTGTTTTATTAATGATATTGTTATCACTAATATCATTTAGTTATACATTAAATGCATTTAGTAATATTTTTAATTCTTTAGAAAAATTAATTACTGGTATATTCTTATATTTATTAGGCGGATATTTAAAAGAATATAATCCATTTAAAAATATAAAATCATTTGTATTTATATTGTTAATAATACTAACATTTATAATGATGGCGATATCATATAAAAATAGAACTATAACAGATATTAATTCATCATTAGGTAATGAATGTTATTATCAAAAAATGAATTATTATTCAGAATATCTATTACCATGTTTAGTTATATCTATATCGATGTTTGAATTATTTAGTAGATTAAAAATAAAATCTAATAAGATAATTAATTATATAGCTAGTTCAACACTTATAATATATATATTCCATGATAATGAATATATTAGAACATTATTTAGAAGTATCAATTGGATAAAGCCATATCATGATAATATAATTAGATTTATTATATTAATTGCATCAACAGTAACAGCAGTATTTACTGCTGGAGTATTATTACAAATGATATATGATGAATTAGTAAAAATATTTAAGAATGAAAAAGTGAAGAAACTATTTATGAAATAAACAGTCTTTTATAAGACTGTTTTTTAGTGTTTTTCTTTATTAATTATTTATATTTTGTTATAATTATATATGGATTAAAGAAGGTAGGAAACATGAAAAAAGAAAATGCTATAGAAGTAAAAAACATGTCTAAATCTTTTAAAGCAGTATATGATAAACCATATACATTAAAAGAGAGATTAATATTTTGGAATACTAAATCAGAAATGCATGAAGTATTACATAATATTAATCTAGATATTAAAAAAGGTGAAACAGTTGCATTAATAGGTGTTAATGGATCTGGTAAATCAACTTTATTAAAATTAATGACTAAAATAATATATCCAAATAAAGGAACAGTAGAAACAAGTGGTAAACTTACTTCATTACTTGAATTAGGAGCAGGTTTCCATCAAGACTTTACTGGTAGAGAAAATATTTATTTTAATGCTGCTATATTTGGTTTAAATAAACAAGAAATTGAAAGTAGAATAGATGATATTATTGAATTCAGTGAATTAGGAGATGCAATTGATACTCCTGTAAGAACTTATTCTTCAGGTATGTATATGAGATTAGCATTCTCAATTGCAATCAATGTAGATGCTGAAATTCTATTAATTGATGAAATCTTAGCAGTTGGAGATCAACATTTCCAAGACAAATGTTTTGCTAAATTACAAGAATTATCTAAATCAGATATGACTATTGTTATTGTATCTCACAGTTTAGATCCAATTAAAAAGTTATGTGAACGTGGAGTATGGATTAACAATGGTGAAGTAGCATTAGATGGTAAGATTGATAAAGTTATAGATGAATATCTAAAGGTGTGTGGATAATATGATAAAAGAATTATATAAGTATCGTGAATTATTAAAAACAAATGTTAAAAAAGATATTCGTGGAAAATACAAAGGATCATTCCTTGGAGTATTATGGTCATTTGTAAATCCACTTTTACAAACATTTATATATGCAATTATTTTCTCATTCTTATTAAAGAGTAATATTCCACATTACACTACATATGTTGTAATAGCAGTATTACCATGGACATGGTTTACTAATACTATGTCTGGTACAAATAGTATATTAATGAATGGTGGAATAATTAAAAAGGTATATTTTCCTAGAGAAATATTACCAATTTCAATTGTTACAAGTGGAATGGTAAATTATTTAATTTCATGTTGTATTATATTAATATTCTTATTATGTACTGGAATTGGATTTAGTTGGTATATATTATTTTTACCATTAATCATGATAGTACAATATATATTACAATTAGGAATATTATTAATTACATCATCTATTAATGTATATGTAAGAGATTTAGAATTTATTATTAATTTCTTTGTTCAAATGTTATTTTATGCAACTCCAATTTTATGGGCAACAGAAATGTTTGGAAAATATCAATGGGTATTAAAATTGAATCCATTAACAACAATAATTAATTCATATCGTGATATATTTTATTTTCAACAAATGCCTAATATGATTTATTTAGGTATAGTATTTGTTGCTAGTTTAGTTTTACTATTTATTGGTATGATGGTATTTAAAAAACTAGAAAAAGGATTTGCTGAAGAAGTATAAAAGATGGTGATAATATGAAACTAGCAGGTGTAGTTGTTCTATATGAACCTGATGATAGTTTATTAAAAAACATAGATAGTTATATTACATATCTTGATAAATTATATGTTATAGATAATTCTAAAGAATCACACAAAGAATTATTTAATAATAAAAAAATAGATTATACTTTTTATAATGATAATAAAGGTATAGCTAAAGCATTAAATGATGGATGTAAAAAAGCTATTAATGATTCTTTTGAATGGATATTAACAATGGATCAAGATACATATGTACCATCTGAAGCATTAGATGAAATGATTAAATATATTAAAAAGAATGATACATCTAAAGATGGTATTATTACTGTTTGGCACGAATCTAATTTAGATACAGTAAGACCAAAAGAAAAAATAGATTATCCTTTAGATGAAATGACATCTGGTGAAATTTTAAACTTAAATATTTTTAAAAAAATAGGAGAGTTTAGAGAAGATTTCTTTATAGATGGTGTAGATATGGAATATAACTTAAGATTAAAGAAAAATGGTTATAGAATTGTTAGATTGAATAATGTTTCTATTAATCATAATCTTGGTAATGTTACATATCATAAATTATTTGGTAAAACATTCTTATGTACAAATCATTCAGCTATGAGAAATTATTATATGCAAAGAAATTATAGATATATAAATGAAGCGTATAAAGATATAGCACCAGAATTTTGTGATATGTTAATACATATCAAATTAAGATTATTTAAAATAATAATGTTTGAAAATAATAAAATTGCTAAAATAAAAGCTATATTTAAAGGTATTAAAGATTATAAAAAGGGGATAACAGGCAAAACATATTGAACAACAAAGATGGAGGTATATTATGGATAGTTTTGGATATTTATTAAGAAAAAGTAAAGAGTCTATAGTAGAAGACGGATTAACTGGATATACAAGAAAAGTAGGAAGATATATTAAGCAACAATTTGATAAAGAATCAACTCAAAAAGTTAAGGACATTTTGTTTATCAATGGATGTTATTTACCACATCCATCAAGATATAGAGTTACTCATCAAAGAGAGCAATTAGAATCTAACAATTTTACAACAGATGAAGTTTTTTATGAAAAGTTATCTGTTGATTTAGAAAAATATTATCGTGGATTTGTTTTTTATAGATGCCCAATTACTCCTGAAGTAAAAGCATTTATTGAAAAAGCTAAATATAATAATAAAACAGTATTCTTTGATATTGATGATTTAGTATTTGATACTAAATATACAGATACAATTGAATATGTTCAAAAGATGAGTAAAGAAGATAAAAAAGTATATGATGATGGTGTAATTAGAATGGGTAAAACATTAGACTTATGTGATTATGCTATTACTACTACTGAAGGATTAAGAGATGAACTTAAGAAACATGTTAAAGAAGTATATATTAATAGAAATACAGCTTCTGAAAGAATGTTAGAATTATCTTTAAAAACTACTAAAAGAAATGATGATAAAATCATCATGGGTTATTTAAGTGGATCTATAACACATAATCCTGACTTTGAAATGATTAAACCAGCTATTATTAAAATAATGGATGAATATCCTAATACTTATTTACAATTAGCAGGTGAATTAGATGTACCATCTGATTTAGCAAAATTTAAAGATAGAATTATTAAAACTCCATTTGTAGATTATACTAAATTACCTCAAATAATTGCTAATTTAGATATTAATTTAGCTCCATTAGAAGATGGTTTATTTAATAGAGCTAAATCAGAAAATAAATGGATGGAAGCTTGTTTAGTTAAAACAGTTACAATTGCGTCTGATGTAGGAGCATTTAAAGTAATTGATAATAAAAAGACGGGTTTATTAGTTAAGAATGATATTGATTCTTGGTATAAAGGATTAAAAGAATTAATTGATAATCCTAAACTAAGAGAAGAATTAGCTAATAATGGATTTGAAAGATGTAAACATGATTATGTTACAACATATTCAGGTTTAGGATTAACATCATTTATTAAATCTAAATTAGCTCCTTCAATAGCATTCTTCTTACCAACAACTAATATAAGTGGTGGAGTAAATGTTGTTATTAAACATTGCAATATTTTAAGAAATAATGGATATGATGTATTTATTATCAACATGGATAAGGTATCAGATAATATTGTTAATAAAGATGGTGAAATAGAAGTTATTGCATATCCAAAAACTAAGGTTTGGTGTTATGTAGATAATATGGTTGCAACTTTATGGTCAACTATGTTTGCTATTAAAAAATATAATAAATGTAGAAAAATATCATATTTAGTTCAAAATTTTGAAACAGATTTTATACCATATGGTAATTATCAAAAGCAATTAGCAAACTCAACATACACATTAGATAATGTTGATTATTTAACAATATCTAAATGGTGTGAAGATTGGTTAATTAAAAAGTATGGTAGAAAAGTTAAATATGCTCCAAATGGAATTAAATTAGAACAATTTCCTTATAATAAAAGAACATTTGATGGAAAGATTAGAATCTTAATTGAAGGTAACTCAGATGATTATTATAAGAATGTAGATGAAAGTTTTAAGATTGTTGAAAAACTAGATAAATCTAAATTTGAAATCAAATACTTATCTTATCAAGGAGAGCCTAAGAAATGGTATTATGTAGATGAATTCTTACATAAAGTTCCATATGATGAAGTAGGTAAAATTTATAACTCTGCAGATATATTAATAAAATCATCTAAATTAGAGAGTTTCTCATATCCTCCACTTGAAATGATGGCAACAGGTGGAATAGCAGTTGTTGCTCCAAATGAAGGAAATGTTGAATACCTAAGAGATGGTGAAAACTGTTTATTATATGGACCTGGTAACATTGATGAAGCTGTTGATAAAATTAATTCAATTGTAGAAGATAAAAAACTTAGAGAAAAATTAATCAAAGGTGGCCAAGATACAGCTAAGAGTCGTGAATGGAAAAACATTGAAAAGGAGATTTTAAAGTTATATGAATAAAATAAAGATTGAACATTTATTTTTATTAATATCTTTATTCTTTGGAATACTATTAGCCATAGTAGTTCCTCCTTTTCAATCTCCTGATGAGGATACACACTTTTTAAAGTCATATATGATTAGTAGAGGACAATTATTTCCAAGTACTAAAGAAGGAGCAAAAGGTTATTGTGTTCCTGTAGATATGGATGCGTATATTAATGAGAAGAAAGATTATATTAGTAGATCAGATCAAAAATATACTTATTCAATGATGTATAGTGATCAATTGTTAGGATCTAATTATGAAAATTGTCAAATGAGAAGATTTTCAACAGATACTATATCTCCTATAGCACATATTGTTCCTGCATTAGGAATTCAAATAACTGATTATCTACATTCATTTAATGATAAAAATGTAGGTGTAAGTACTGCAGTAATGGTACAATTTGCTAGAGTTGCAAGTGTAATTGTTTATACAATTATGTGTTACTATGCTATTAAAATTATACCTAAGTTTAAAAGAAGTTTATTTGTAATATTATTATTACCTAATGCATTATTCTTAAGAAGTACAATTTCATATGATACTTTATTAATATCAACATGTGCTTTAAGTTTAGCAGTAATAATGAAATTATATTTAGATAAGAAAACTAAATTTAATTGGAAACATTTTGCATTCTTTATATTTGCTGGATATACATTATTAAGTGTTAAAACAATATATTCAATAATATTCTTACCAATACTGATAGTTCCAGTAGATAGATTTAAAAATAAAAAAGATATGATAACAAAATATATAAGTATGGTTTTAATAGTCTTGGGATTATACTTTATTACTAAATTACCTTATCGTGGTCTTGAAGATCAAATGTTTAATGTTGATCAAATTGGATATATTAAAAATAACGTTTTCCATTTTATTTCAATTGTGTTCCATAATATATCTGATCAATTTGATACACAAATGTATTGGATGAATGGAACAGTTGGTTTATTAGATACATACATGCCAGTTATTCATGTATTTATTACAAATATTATTCTAATTGCATCAATAGTATTAGATGCATTTACTGAAAAAGTTAAAATTCCAGTATGGATTAGAATAGGATACGCATTATTAATAGTTATATCAGTATTTATGATATATGGTGTTATGTATGCAGGATGGACTGCAGAACTTACAGGAATAATAGGTGGAGAAATAATAACTGGAGTTCAAGGAAGATATTTCATACCATATTTATTCATATTACCTGTAATTATTACAAATAGTTTAATTGATAAGATAAAGAATAAAGAGATTAAAACTAAGATAGTAAATAAGATTAATATATTCTTTACTTATTTACCAATACTAATAGTATTACAAATCATAATTATGATATTTGTTATTTTATCAAGATATTATATGGCATAAAAAGGAAGATATTAATATCTTTCTTTTTTTATGAATATCTATATGTTATAATTATATAGAGGAAATATATAAAGCAGGTGAACAACATGGAAAAGAAAAAAGTCATTTTAGTTATTCCAGCATATAATGAGGAAGCATGTATTTTAAATACAACTAAAAAGATAGATCAATACAACAAGAAGAATAAAACTAAAATTGATTACATTGTAATAAATGATGGATCAAAAGATTCAACAGAAGATATTTTGGTAAAAAATAAAATTAATCATGTTAAACTTATTCAAAATTTAGGAATAGGTGGTGCAGTACAAACTGGTTATAAATATGCATATGAACATGGATATGATATTGCTGTTCAATATGATGGTGATGGACAACATGATGTGGCATATGTTGAAAAACTAGTAAAACCAATTATAGAAGGCAAAGCTAGCATGACAATTGGATCAAGATTTATTGATAATAAATCTAGTGAGTTTAAATCAAGTGCTGCAAGAAGATTAGGAATTAAATTAATATCTGGATGTATTAAATTTAAGACAGGAAAGAGAATATATGATACTACTTCCGGCTTTAGAGCTATAGATAGAAATATAATGAAGATGTTTATTGATAGTTATCCAGTAGAATATCCTGAACCAATTTCTACTGTTAACGTATTATTAAATAAAAATAAAATTGAAGAAATACCTGTGTCTATGAATGAAAGAACAACTGGTAAATCATCAATTAGTTCATGGAAAAATGCTTATTACATGATTAATGTAATAATGTCTATACTAGTAATGAAGAGAGGTAAGTAATATGATAATGAGTTTAAAATTAAGAATAGTATTATTAATCTTCTCAATAATTTGGTTGCTAGGAATTCTATTATTAGTAAAACAAAAAAGAATAAATATTAAAAATTCATTAATATGGTTTGCTGCTGGTTTAGTAATATTACTTATTGCAGTAATTCCATTCTTTCTTGAATCAATCGCTAAATTATTTGGTTTCTTAACAATAGCCAATTTAGTTATTGGAATATTTATAACATTATTATCAATAATTACATTAAGTTTAACAATAATCGTAACTAAACAAAAAGAACAAATTAGAAACTTGGTTCAAGAAGTTAGTTTATTAAAGAGTGAAAAGGAGAAAAAATAATGAAATATTTATTAACACTAATATATATATTCTTTACTACAGGTGGTATTACATTTATGAAACTTGGAGGAGATTCTCTAAAGTTAGGATTAAAAGATGGTTTTTCGCTAGCTATGGGATGGAAAACATTTGTAGGATTTTGTTTTTATTTAGTTAGTTTCTTACTATGGCAAAAATTAATAGTTAAATATGATTTATCAATCATGGTTCCAATAGTAACAGGTATAGTTCAAATAATAATTTTATTAATTGGATATATTGTATTTAAAGAACAATTCAATGTTGTTTCTTTAATAGGAGCTTGTTTAATTATTGCTGGGATTATAGTAATGGCATTTGGAGCAAGATAAGATGAAGATATCTTTGATTACTGTTTGCTTTAATTCAGAAGCAACAATTAGAGATACATTTGATTCTGTTTTAGCTCAAACATATAAAAATATAGAGTATATAATTGTAGATGGAAAAAGTTCTGATTCAACAATGGATATAATCAAGGAATATAAGCCAAAATTCGAAAATGGGGGGGTACAACTAAGCATTTCTTCAGAAAAAGATAATGGCTTATATGATGCTATGAATAAAGGAATTAAAAGAGCTACTGGTGATATCATTGGTATCATTAACTCAGATGATATTATTCATGATAAAGATGCATTTAAAAAAATTGTTAAAAGATTTAAAGAAGATAAATGTGATGCAACTTATTCAGACTTATATATTATGGATTATGAAACAATGTCTGTTCCAAATCGAATATTTATAGCAGGTAAAAAGAGTTATAAATTAGGTTGGTATCCACCTCATCCAACATTATATGTAAAAAAAGAAATATATGATAAATATGGTAATTATGATACTAAATATAGAATAGCAGCTGATTATGATTTTATGGTAAGAATCATGAAAGCAGGTATTAAGTTATCGTATATTAAAGAACCACTTATATATATGAGAGCAGGTGGAACATCAACTAGCTCTTTAAAATCTTATAAAAAGAGTTTTGATGAGGCTATTGATGTATTAAAGAAAAATAAAATAAAATTTGTATATCCAGTTAATATATTAAGAACACTTGTTATATTTAAACAAAGATTCATGGGGATGTTAAAAATAAAATTTAAAAAAGGGCAATAATTGCTCTTTTTTTATGTATATAAATATAGAGATAAATAAGAGGGTATCTGAATATACAAATAATAGATATGATTTAACTAAATACTATGGAATAGGGAAAATGATTATTGAAGCACAAGGAGGAGAAACTAAAGCAAAGTATGGATATATAATAATATTGATTTTATCAAAAAGACTGTCTGAAGAATTAGGTAAAGGATATTCTACAAGAACTCTTAAAATAATAAGAAAATATTATTTGTTTCAAAAAGGGCAACCAGTGGTGGCCCAATTGAGTTGGACACAAAATGTGTACAATTGAAAATGTAAGCATTGGATGGAAAGATGAGGTTAACAGATATTCTAGATACAGAAGGTATATTTAGATAATTAGAATAGTTAAAAAAATGTCTATAAACGTTAAATATTTCCTAGATTAAAGATAATAATTATTATCTATGTTAAAATAATATATGCAGGTGATTATATGAATAATTATTCAGAAAGAGCCATGAGAAGTAAAAGTAATAAAGTAGTTAAAAAAGTAAAAGAAGAAACTACTAAACCAGTTAATAAGAAGAAAGTAAATAAACAACATTTACTATTCTATAAATTAGTATCATTTATACTAATTATATTAACTGTATTTACTTTTGGAGTTGTTATATATAACGATTTCTTTGATTGGAAATATCTAACTTTAGTTGGAATAGTAGTATTTGCAATTGTATTTGTAATTGTAAAAATATTAAATAAACGAAGACTAAGATCATGGATAAAAAATATATTTACTGTACTAGCATTTATATTACAAATATTTGAAATACTAGTATTAGTGTATGGCATGACATTCTTAAATTTCTTAAGTACTATAACTGATACAGGTTTCAGAGTTGAATCATTTGGATTATATGTATTAGATGATTCTATCTATAAAGAACCAGAAGATATAATAGATGGATATGTATATTATTTAAATACAAATGAAACTAAAACAACAAACGATGCTTTAGATAAATTATCTAAGAAATTTAAATATACTGATATATCATCAGATAGTTTAAAAGAATTGTTAGATAAATTAACTAATAAAGATGCTGATGCAATATTTATGAATAAATCTTACTATGACATTGCATTAGAAGAATATCCTGAAATAGCTCAAAAATTAAAGTTAATATATACTGTAGAAGTAACTGATACAGTACAAACATTAAAAACTGATAAAGATATTACTAAAGAAACATTTACAGTATATATAAGTGGAATAGATACATCAGGTAATGTTGCATCAAGCGCAAGATCAGATGTTAATATATTATTAACTATTAATCCTAATACAAATCAAATATTGATGGTTTCTACACCAAGAGATTACTATATAACCTTAGCAAGTAAGGGTAAGAAAGATAAACTTACTCATGCAGGTATATATGGAGTAGAAGAATCAGTTAAAACATTAAATAATCTATATGATGTTAATATAGATTATTATGTTAGAATTAACTTTACTTCATTCATGAAGATAGTTAATTCATTAGGTGGAATAGAAGTAAATGTTCCTAAATCTTTCTGTGAACAAAACTCAAAGAGAAGTTTTGAAGAAGAAGATCTTATTTGTTTAAATAAAGGTAAACAACATCTAAATGGAGAACAAGCTTTAGCTTTTGCTAGACATAGAAAAACTCTTGCTGAAGGAGATAAAACAAGAGGATCTAACCAAATGTTAGTGTTAGAAGCAATCATTAAGAAAACATTAAGTTTAGATTCTATTACTAAGATTAATAGTATTATAAAATCTTTAGAAGGTAGAGTAATAACTAATATGTCTACTGAAGACATGTATAAGTTTGCTAAGAAGGAAATGAAGAAGAATCCAAACTTTGTATATTCAAATATAAGTGTAAATGGTACATCTGCAACACGTCCTTGTTTTGCAGTAGGTGGAGCTAATGCATCAGTCATGTTACAAGATGAAGATGCAGTAGAACATGTTAAAAAAATGATTGATGAAGTATACGAAGGTAAAGAAGTAACTCCATACGAACCAACTACAACTAAAAAACAATAAGTCAACCAAAAAAGGTTGACTTTATTTTTTATACATGATAATATACTAAATGAAATAAAGAAGGAGGCGTAATTCATGGCTGTTAAATTAAGATTAAAAAGAATGGGTGCTAAAAGAAAACCTTT
>JAEEGL012956399.1_pt1 | contig 11806 bp, 5 predicted proteins | sample 9134231 | NCBI WGS metagenome assembly JAEEGL01 (sample SAMN16246548, study PRJNA631951) | gut metagenome | biome: gut microbiome; feature: rumen; material: fiber-attached | host: Bos | place: Iran: Karaj | collected 2018-10 | reverse complement strand
GGTAGCTCTTGGCTCCGCCGGCCAGTCTTTCCTCTATGTTCCGCACGACGAGCCGGAGGCTGTCGGGATGGAGATGACGCGCGTGCGCGTTTATCGCGAAGGTCCCGTCCGCGGTGCTCTCCGGCGCCGCGGCGATCGTTTCCTCACGCTTTTTCGACAGGTTTTTGGTGCGCAGGATGTCGCGCAGGCTGCTGTTCGAGACCCTGATCTTCAGCTTCTCGAGCTTTTCTTTTACCTTTAAGCGGCTCATTTCCGGCCCCTGCCTTTCTTTTTCCCGGCGCCGGCGGCGTCCGCCTCGCCGGCAAGCATGGCTTCGGCTTCACCCGCTCCGCTGAGATAGGCGCTGCCGTATCCGGCTCCCATCTTTCCCGAGGCGCCGACGATCCGCAGTCCCGGCACCGATTCTCTGTCGGACGCCATGCTGCGGGCCATGATCCCGTCCCACGAGTTGGGCTCGTGTCCGTAGACGGCTCCCTCGGGCACGCCCAGATACCGCGCGAAGGTCCAGGGCGTGGCCACGGATATCTCCTCGATGTGCGGAATAAGGTCGATCCCGGCCCTGTCTCTGAGCCTCTTCAGCAGCTTTTCCGCCACTTTTTCCTTAAATGAGAAGTAATCCTTCTCTTCGAGACTGCTCCACTCTTCCGGCGCCGCGAGCGTGTTTATGTTGAACACGCAGGTCCCCGGAGGCGAAAAATCGGGCACCGCCACATTGGGGCAGACGGTGACCATGTACTCGTTGGTCTTCATTCCGTGCATGATCCTGCGGTACTCGACCTCCGAGTCGGACCCGCCCGGCAGGAAGAGCGAATAGTCTTTAATACCGAGCTCCTCCGCGGTCCTGTCGAGGCCGACGTAAACCCCTATCATGCGTGCGCCGTATCTGCCGCGGCGGGCGGTGATCAGCCGCTTTTCGCGCGACGGCACGTATTCGCGCGGCACCATATGGCCGTAAACGATATCCGGATTGATGTTCGCGAGCACCCGGGGAGCGCGAAACTCTCCGCGGTTCGTCTTCACTCCGGCGATCTTTCCGTCCTCGAATATAATCTTTTCCGCTCTTGTGTTGTACAGCAGCGTCCCGCCCAGCTCGCGGAAGCGCTCGGCGAGGCGCAGGCTCAGTTCGTGCGAAGTCCTCCGCGGGATATAAGCTCCGCGGTCGACGTATGTCTGCACCATGTTGGTATAGTGGAAGAACGAGAGATGCTCGAGCGGCACTCCGAGATAGGTCCAGTAGGTTGACATGATGTCCTGGACCTTGTCGGGAAGTCTCAGCGCCGCGAAGACCGAGCGCACCGAATACGAGCCCACCCTCAGGAAGTTGGGGAAATTCTTCAGCATGTACCGCACGCTCTGGTCCTTCGTCTCGAGAAAATAATCGGTGGCGGCGGATGTTTCGTCGAACAGACGGAACATCTTTTCCATATACGGACGGCTGCCCGGAACGTACCTCTCCATGGCGTCGATGAACTCCGTGCGGCCCGACGGCATGGTGACGTCCATCGGAGTTCCGTCGGAATAACAGGATATGACGCGGAAGCAGTCGTTGATCCTGACCCAGTCGACGTCCACGCCGAATCCCTCGAACATCTTCCTGATGTTCCCGGGAGCCTCCTCGGGCCCGACCGAGCAGAGCTCGTGGAGCGACGGATCGAACTCGAACCTCCCTCTTGTGAAGCTGGTGGCGCAGCCGCCCGGCAGATTGTGCTGCTCCAGGAGCAGCACCCGGCGCGTCTTCGCAAGCGTGAGAGCGGCGCCGAGCCCTCCGTTACCGGCGCCGATTACGATGTAATCGAAAGCTGTTTCTGACAAATGTGTTTGATCTCCCTGCTGAACGGTTATTTGTCTATTATTATATCACTTTTTTCCCGGTTTGGCCAGCCGGCGGTGTTTTTTCATCATACGTTCAAAAACATTTGATCAATCCGTCAAAATTTACTGCAATAAAGTGGTAAAATATGATATAATAATAAAGATGAAAGATGAAAAGGCGAGACAGGACTGAAGAGCACGCGGAGAGGCGTCCGGTCCGGCCTGAAACGCAGAAAATGCTTCGGAGCATACTGAGATGTCTAAGATCAAACACTCAAAGATAATATCCGCGGCGATCGCCGCGTTTATTGCGGCGGCTTCGGCCATGGCGGTCTTTTTCATGCTGCCGGCGCGGGTCGCCGGCGCGGACGCGACTGCGGCGGACATATTCGCCATAGGCAACGACGTATACACGACGCTTGCCGACGCCATCGACGCCGTGAACTCGTCAGACCAGTACGACCAGGTCGAGGTCACGACGATCGAGATCGGATACTCGGGAGATACTCTCCCCGAAGAGCTGGTCGTCGGGATCGGCTCGACTCTCGTGATAAAAAAACCGATAAGGCTCAGCGCCGAGGCGTATGACGGTACCGTCATACTGCGCCGCGAAAGCGGCTTCACCGGCGCGATGTTCAACATCCCGACGGAAGTGACGCCCGATTACGACCCCGCCGAGCTCATCCTCGAACTCGTCACTGTCGACGGCGCCGGCTCGTATGCCCCGGTGATCTCCGGCGGCGGCTACGCGTTAATGTCAAGTGTGCGCTTCCGCGGTCAGGGGCAGATAGCCGACAGCGAAGTCGGGATCGAATTCGAAGACACCAGCTTCGCGGTACTCAACGACGAAACGCCGTACGGCTCTTTCGATATGGCGCTCTTCGCCGCGGAGGACGGAGACAAAATCTCGTTCGATCCTTACGGAGTCGAAGGCAGGTACGTCGATTTCTCCGCTCCCCTGACGCTCTCGGGAAAATCGGTGACGGTCGAATTCGGCTCGCCGTCCCGTCTCGGACATCACGACGCTCTGACAGGTCCGATGATAACCGTAGCTGACGGGGCAACGCTCAGGATATCCGCCGGCGACAACGACAGCTTCCTGATATATGAGGGCGATTTCACGGGACCGTTCATATCCGTCGCACCGGGCGGAACGCTTGCGTACGTCGCCGGAAGCGACAGTCCGGGCTCCGTGTCATACGATTCGATGCCGGTGTCGACAGTCGTCGAATGCCGCGGGACCATGACGTCGGAGATCCATGTGAACTACAACGACGCGACCGCGGACGTATACGCCGGAGGGAGCTATTCGTCGACATACGACACCCGGGTCGAGAGTGAAAAATACGACGGCGTAAGATTCCAGGTCACGTTCGACTCCCCCGGCATCGACGCCGCCCTCCCCGAGGCGCAGTTCTGCCGCTATTCCGAAACGTTGGAGCTGCCGTCCGCGACATCTGACTACTTCGATCTGCTTTACTGGCGGCAGGAGACCGTAGCGACGCCCGATCCCGAATACAGATACTATGATGCTTACGAAGAGCTGTCAGAGCTCACCGGGCCTGTTGCCCTTCAGGCGGTGTGGACGCCGACCGAATGGCCGCAGTTCACGTCCTCTCTGCCCGACAGCGATTCGATGACATACGGCGACACCCGGACGTACGGGGTCACAGTCACGCATCCGGCGGTCACGGCGGGCGCGGTCACCGTGGACTGCACATGGGGCGTCTACGGCGACGGAGTTGAAGATCTGTCCGACGGGGGCACGTCGTTCAGCATCTCGGGATACCCCGCAGGGCAGTACACTGTAGTGGTCACAGCTTCGCTCGTCAGCCGCGGAGCGGTGATCGAGTACGTCGACTATCCGCCGTCTTCGGAGATGACCCTGACGGTCGAACGCAGGACACTCACGGTCAAAGCAAAAGACGTGTCGGTGACGTACGGAGATACCGTGCCGGGTTTCGAGACCGAAATCACGGGCTTCGTCTCCGGAGAGAGCGAAGCGACCCTTGAGGCGGAGGACGCCGCGGTCGCCCTGCCGGTCTGCCCTGATGCGGCCGGTGCGGTCCTGAACGCAGGGACTTATACCATAGAGTTCGACGGTCCGGCGGACTTCACGGGCTCGAAGAACTACATTTTCTCATATCAGAACGGGACGCTGACCGTCGGCAAGGCCGCCGTGACATTCACCGCTCCGGCGGTCACGTCGTTCACCTACACAGGCTCGCCGATAACTCTCGAGATCGCACAGGATCCGCTCTATTCGGTCACGGGAAGCACAGCGACCGCCGCCGGATCGTACTCCGCGACCGTCGAGCTCGGTGACCCCGCCAACTTCATGTGGGCTGACACTTCGGCTTCGGACCCCCGGACCGTCGCGTGGAGCATCGCAAAAGCAAAAATAACTTTTGCCGCTCCGGCGGTCACGTCGTTCACCTACAGCGCGTCCGAACAGGGGCCGCTTCTCCCCGAAGGCAGCGGATACACGATCACCGGTGAGCTCTCCGCGGTAAACGCCGGCAGATACTCCGCGACCGTCGCGCTGACCGACAGGACGAACACCGAATGGTCGACCGGCGGCGACGGCGACATCACCGTCGAATGGACGATCGCCAAAGCCGCGCTTACCGTGACAGCCGACAGCAGGACCGTCACGTTCGGATCCCCCGCCCCGTCCTTCACCTGCCGCGTCACCGGGTTCCTCGGTGCGGACACTGAGGCCTCGCTCACAGGCTCTGCCGTCGCGGCGTCGTCCTACCGTCAGGGCAGCCCCGTCGGGACCTACAGCATTGTTTTCGCCGGTTATACGTCGGCAAACTACGATATAAACTACGTCGACGGCACGCTTACCGTCACGAAGCTGAAGATAGACGCCCCCGCCGTCACGAACACGTCGTTCGTGTACAGCGGAACCGCGCAGCGCCTGCAGATCGCACAGAGCACCTACTATTCGGTGAGCGGGAACACTCAGACCGCGGCGGGCAGCTACAACGCCGCCGTCGCGCTGACCGACAAAGCGAATACCGAGTGGTCGACCGGCGGCACGGCAGACCTGAGGATCGCCTGGACGATATCGAAGGCGGCCCTCAACGTCGCGGCCGACAGCGCCACCGCCGTATACGGCGACGCCGCGCCCGCCTTCACCGCGACGGTCACCGGCCTTGCGGGGAACGACACTACGGCATCGCTCGGCGGAACGCTCGTCTTCACGACCGGTTACACCGCCGGCTCGAACGCCGGCAGCTACACGGTGACGCCTTCGGGCTACACGTCGGGCAACTACGACATCACATACACCGCCGGAACGCTGACCGTCATCAGGGCGAAGACAGACATGTCGGGAGTCTCCTTCAGAGACTTCGCCTGCCTCTTCGACCGCAAGCCTCACACGGTAGAGATAGCGGGCACCCTTCCTTCGGGCGTGACCGTCAGCTATTCGCCGTCGAACACATATACCGCGATCGGCGAGTACACGGTCACGGCGTCGTTCGCATGCGACACGGCAAACTACGAAGAGATCCCGTCGATGAGCGCGAAGCTCATCATAAACGACACCGGATTCGTCGGCAGCGACGAATACAACAGGATCGTCGAGCGGATAAAGAACACCAGGTCCGACCACATCACGAATCCGACGGCCAGAAAGATACTCTCCGACCGGATCGACTCCTTCGTGAGCGACGCGGAGAAGACGATCTCGATGGAAGAGCTCATGCCGCTCGTCGACCGGTTCGACGGCTTCCTCGACGAATTCGTCATCGACCTGCGCTTCTCTCCCCTCTCTGTCTTCAAGGACAGGTACTACAACGGAGAAAAGATCGAGTCGGGCTTCAACCTGGTCGGTTCGATGTACCGCGAATTCAGCGCGATTATCATAAGCGACTGCACGATAGAATACCCGCACGGCGACTGCTTCGTCACCGGCGACACGAGCTTCAGGGTAAAGTCGGGCGAGCTTGAGACCGAATTCGATATCCTGCCCGTGCTGCCCTACAACAAGTCCGGCATCATCCTCGAACCGTCCGTTGCCGGCGGACTCGAACTGAGAGCCGGCGACCCGCTCCCCGCCATCGGCGGGACCGCGAAGAACTCCGCGGGCGACACCGTGCCCGGCGTATTCGCCTGGGCCGAAGGTCAGGAGCTCCGCGCGGGCGAACGCGAATATCTCTTCACATTCGTACCTGAGGGCGAGACCGAGCCCTGCTACGGAACGCTGAAGCTCTCCGTCCGCAAGGGAATCCCGGAGGTGACGTCGGTAAGACTTGCCGGCGGAGATCGCGGCTTCATCTACGGAGACCCGCTTCCGGAGCTCGCCTGCGAATCGTCGGTGCCCGGGAGCATAGCGTTCGACGTGGGTCAGATGCTGCTCGTCGGCGAACACGGATACGCGTACACCTTCACGCCGGACAGCGAAGAATACGAGAACGTCAGGGGCGAGTTCACCCTCACCGCCGGCAAGGCCCCGCTGATCATCGAGGCCCGCGACCTGCTGATCTACGAGGGCGACGAGCCCGTCTTCACCTTCGTCTTCACCGGTTTCGTCAACGTCGAGTCGAGTCTGCTGCTCATCAGCGGCCCGACGGTCGAGAACGTCCCGACAGAGATCGGCACCTACCGCGTCATCCCGGGCGGAGCCGTCTCGGACAACTACGAGATCACCTACAGAGAGAGCGAGTTCACGGTAAGGCCCAGGTCCTACGCGGCCGAGATCGCCGACGATCCCGACGGGCTCACCGCCGAGTTCAGGCTCGACGAAAACACCCTCCTCAGAGTGAAGACCTCCGTCTCCGGCTTCGACGCCGCCGCGTTCGACGCCTTCGTGAAGTCGTCCGGCATACTGACGCCGGGCGAGGCCCCGAGATATCTCTACGATCTCAGCCTGACCGACAACGACTACAGGGAGACCGGCAAGGCTGCCCTCATCATGCTCGACATCCCGTCGGATCTCGACGGATACTGCATACACATACTCAGGGTAACAGACGGCGTTTATTCGGTATACACCGACTACGAGACCTCGGACGGCAGGATATACCTTTCGATCCGCGGCAGCGGCACATACTGCATCAGCGCGGTGCCCGAGGAAGAAATCTTAAAACTCATCAGAGACTTCCTCTCGGATACCGACACTGCTTCCGATGACGTCTGGAGAGTCAAGATGTACTACGATCTGCTGCCTGAGAGCGGCAGAAAGAAGCTGTCGGACAACGAGCTGGCGGCGCTCGACAGCCTCTTCGGCTCTTCGACCGGGAAGCTGGTGCTCATCCGCGAGGGCGAGAACGGCATAACCGTCGACGGCCTCGGCAGCGTCACCGTAAACGAACTCCTCGACATCAGCACCGAAAAGGTGGAGGTCGGCATCACCTCTTCCGCGGCCGTGATATCCGACGGCGTGAAGGCCGCGCTCCGGGAGAGCGGGCTCGAGATCGCCGAAGCGTACGAGCTCGGCATCTACAAGACGGTGTCCGTGAGCGGGAATGAGGACAGCTCGTACACCGAGCTCGTCGGCAGCAACGACATCAAGGGCAGACTTAAGATCGGCATCCCGGTCACCGGAAGGATGCGGCAGTTCGGCGGTCTGTGCGTCAGATACATCGGCGAGGGCGGCGTGCCCGAGGAGGTGGCCGCGTCGGTCGAAAAGATCGGAGACACCGAGTATCTGGTATTCGAGGCCGACCGTCTCTCGACCTGTGTGATCGCCGGTGTTCCCGCCGCCGACGCCGGAGTCACGGACAAGGTCGGCGCCTCCTGGGCGATACTCCTCTCGTTCGGCGCGGCCGCGACAGCCGTTGCGGTGCCCGGATACGTCATAAAAAGAAAAGAGGAAAGGAGGGCCGGAAAATAATGGCAGGAAAAGACCCCGAATATCCAAAGTATAACGAATATAACAACTTCGGAGAATCGAATACCCGCGGGCTGGCCGAAAGCTTCCGCGCGCCGGAGCGCAACACCGTCACGACGCAGGCTGAATCCGAGAAAAACGGCGAGGACGCCGAGCGCAACGCCGTCGGAAAAGGCGGAACGCATACCGGAAACGCCGTCCGGAACACGCTCGCGGCGAAGCTCCTCGCGGGCATCGCGACCGGGGCGACGTCGCTCGCGGTCTTCGTGCTGGTCTTCCTTCTGATATCGGTCAACGCCCTTCCCGAAGCGAAGCTGACCGACATCTACGCCGGCGCCGACTTCATCGACTATACCGTCGAGGCCGGCGACCCCGGGGATTACGACATGAAGATCACCCTGTCGGACAGCGGAGGCGGGACGGTCTACGAGGAAGTTATAGCCGAAGGCGAGAACAAGGCCACGATCGGGGGACTCGAGCCGAAGACGCGGTACAAACTGACGGTCACCGGAAAGTCCGCCTTCGGCAGGGCAACGGCCGTCTCGAAGATCATAAGGACCGCCGGGACCGCCCCGAAGGCCGAGATACGCAACCTGCGGTGGGCGGAGAACATGAACGGGACGGTAAACGTCGACTTCGACATCCGCTTCTCCGATCCGTCGGAGCTCTTCGAGTCGTCGGAGCTCGTCTGGGTGCTCGGCGAAGGCCAAGACTCGGGCGGCGAGCAGGTAAAGCCCGAAAACACCGGATACACGATCGAAAACTTCAGCGGCACCGGCAAATTCGACGTCTTTCTCTACTGCACCGTCGCGGGCGACAAGCTGCTCTATTCGTCGGTCTCGGTGAATATAACTCCCGTGCCGAAACAGACCGTCCTGCTCACGCCCGGCCCCGACGGCAGGCTCTTCATCCGCTACTCATTCGCGGATTTCGGCTATGACGTCGACTATTTCAGGATCGATTTCGACGACTACGGCATCCGCGACATCACCGAGCGCGAACCCGCAGGAAAAGAATACACCTATACCGCGGACACTTCGGGCGGAAAAGTCGGAATGACGGTCACCCTCGGGTACATATCCGGAGGCAGGAACCGCAGTACGGAGGAAAGATACTCCTTCAACTTCGACGACGCTCCGCATGTGACCGCCGGCATCACCTCCCTCTCCGATTCGGAAGACGGCCTGACCGTCGGTATCCACTCGGAAGGCGGCGCCGGCTTCCGCAAGGATCTGATACTCTCTTCGTCAGCCGGAACGATCACGTTCAGAGACCTGAAGTTCGGCTCCGACGGAACAGAGACCGGCGAGGACGCGACGCTGAAAGCCGACCTTGAGCCCGGCGTCACCTACTCGGCCGAGCTCCGGGTCTACTGCTACGGCGACGGCTTCCAGCCGATCCCGCTCGGCAGCGTATCGCACGATTCGGACGTCAGCTTCGAGATCGAATTCACCGACACCGGAGACCTGGCCTTCAGGCTCATATACGACGACCCCAACTCATACTACGGCAACTTCAGCGCGACGCTGACCGACGGAGACAGCGTGACTGCCTTCGTCTTCGACAGCGCGACCGGTATATTCAGCCTGCCCGCGGGCAGCGGCTGGAACAGCGGCGGAGAGAGGACCAGGACGGTCACTGTGACCGCCGATTCGTCGAGGCCCTCCGCGGCTCCCGGCACCGGCATAACCGTCGCGGCTGTCAGGATCAGATAAAAAACCATTTCATATATCTTTCAAAGGAGAGCGCTCAGCGCGTCAGGCAAAATGAAAAACAAAGGCAATCCTTCCGAGCCCCGCAAGGAGAAGACAAAGGCCGAAAAGACGGCTCTTACCGTTAAGATCGTTCTCATCGTGCTTGCCGTCCTCTTCCTGGCGTTCGGTATCGCGGCGCCGAAGATCTTCGGCGAAGACTCCGCCTTCGGCGAAATGATGGACGACAACGTCGGAAGCATAGCAAACATCTTCAAGGCCGTCTCTGGCAGAGGCCCGGCAATACTCAAGGCACTAACCCTTATCATCGTCATCTCGCTGCTCAGCTGGCTGCTGCGGCTCGTGCTGAAGCTGATCTTCGCGCACACCAACCGCGGCAAGACCGTCGTCAACCTCATCAACAGCTTTATCAAGTACGCGGCGATGATCATCATCGTGTTTGCCGTGCTGTCGGCCTTCGGCGTCGATACCACGACGCTGCTCGCCAGCGCCGGGATCCTCGCTCTGATGATAAGCCTTGGCGCACAGGGGCTCGTCGCCGACATAATCGCCGGTCTGTCGATCACCTTTGAGGGCGAGTACAAGATCGGGGACGTCGTGGTCATCGACGGCTTCAGAGGCACGATCACCGATATCGGCATCCGCACCACCAAGCTGATCGACGCCTCCGGAAACGTGCAGATCATCAACAACGCGGCGGTCGGCAAGGTCATCAACATGTCGAGCGAGCTGTCCGTCGCCGTGATCGAGGTCTCGGTCGAGTACGGCGATTCGATCGAGCGCATCGAGAAGATCGTCAAGGACAATCTCGACGCAATGCGCGAGAGGATCCCCGCGATAAAGAAGGGGCCCTTCTACAAGGGAGTCCAGCTGCTCGGCGAGAGCGGCGTGAATATCAAGATCGTCTCGCAGTGCGACGAGTCCGACAGATACCAGGTCGAGCGCGACATGAACCGCGAGATCAAGATCATATTCGACCGGAACAACGTCAACATCCCCTTCCCGCAGGTCGTCGTCAACCAGCCGATCAAATTCGAAAAGGTCAGCGAGGCGACAAGACGCGAGGCGGACGAGTTCGTGGACGAACAGAAGAACATTTCAAAGGGCGTCGACGAGCAGTCGGTAAAATAACATCACACGCGGACAGTAAATTCCCGCGGCCGGATCCGGCCGCGGGAATTTACATGTAAGGCATGCCAGGCAAGGTATACATGCCATGCTGCAACGGTATTCTTCTCTTTTTTATCTCCGGCAGTGCCGCCCGGGCGGGCTTTTCGATCCCCGCCGCGCGTCCCGGCCGGTCAGGCGTTCTCCGCTTCCGCGGCGGCCAGTGCATCCTTCACGAAAAAGCTCCCGCCCACTGCGGCGACTTTGTCGAAGGCAAGGTATTCTTCGAGATTGCTGCTGTCGATGCCGCCGGTCGGTATGAACTTCACCTGCGGGAAGGGGCCCGAGAGCGCCTTCAGAGCCTTAAGACCGCCGTAAACGCCCGCCGGGAAGAACTTGACTGTCGTGATGCCGAGCTCGAGCGCCTGCATGATCTCGGTCGGAGTCACGCAGCCGGGATAATACGGGATCCCCCTGCCGCGGCAGATTCCGGCCACTTCGACAGACAGCCCGGGAGACACGATGAACCGGGCGCCTGCCTTCAGCGCGGCCTCGCACTGTCCGGCGTTTATGACAGTCCCGGCGCCGATCTCCATGTCCGGGAAGTTTGCGCACGCGTACCGTATCGCCTCCGCAGCGCAGGCGGTGCGGAAGGTGATCTCGGCGGTGTGTATACCGCTCTTCTCAAGCGCCGACAGTATCCTGCCCGTCTCGGACAGCTCGTTTATAACAACTACCGGTATCCTTTTTTCCATGAAATATCGCCTCTTTCTTTTTCCAGGGAGATTGCACTTTAATAAGATTATACTACAATCGTGGAGGGAATTCAACAATTGTTTGGCGGAGCTGCCTTCGCGGTGCCTAAAGATCAGACGGATGCTGCATTTCCGGAGGATGAAATCATACGGAAGTTGCACTTCCTGAGGAGAAAGTCAAACTGATGCTGCATTTCCGGAGGATTAATCATACAGATGTTGCATTTCCGGGTGATATAGTGTAAAATATACGTGAGAGGCGCGGCAGCCCCCGAGGACAGCACCGCCGGGCAGCCATGATAGAGGCCTTGATGCATCCCTCACAGAATCGGAAACGCATGACCGGGCCTCGCCTGACCGGGCCGCGCATTGACCCGGCCGCGCCTGACCGGGACACGCGCATCGGTTGGGAAGCACGTCGCGATTACAGAAAGGATCAGACGGCCGAGCGCCGCGAAATACCTGCTGAATGACAGATCACAATAACTCCGCTACGGCCGCCCCTTCCCCTTCACATGAACTCTGGATACGCCCGCACCACCTTGTCTGCGTATGCTTTTTCAGGGGGAAAGGCTATT
>JAEEGL012226318.1_pt1 | contig 11806 bp, 1 predicted proteins | sample 9134231 | NCBI WGS metagenome assembly JAEEGL01 (sample SAMN16246548, study PRJNA631951) | gut metagenome | biome: gut microbiome; feature: rumen; material: fiber-attached | host: Bos | place: Iran: Karaj | collected 2018-10 | reverse complement strand
TCCCCAATCCCCAATCCACCATCCCCAATTAAAAAAAAATTAAAAATATTTTAAAATAAATTTTATATTTTAAAATTAATATATATATATTAATATAATATATTATAATATTTTATATTTTATACTACTAAATTATATATAAAATTACTAATTTTCAACATTTAATGATTCTTTAAACAATTTTATTATTTTTTTAGACAAAACTTCTTTTTGATCTTTACTAATCTTAATACTTGTTTTCATTTTTTTATTTACTTTTTTTTTAAATTCAATTCTGACATTAAATTTTTCATCTGAATAAACTGTTTTTATATTTTCATATTTTAATTTAAGAATAAGTTCAAATCTACTAACCTCAATTAAATAAAATTCATTGACTCCAAAAACCAACAAATTTATTTCTCCTTTTTCATTTTGGTATATCAAACTTCCAATATATTCACTAAATATATTTTTTTTGAAACAAGGAATAATCTGATTAATTTTATAAATAACTTCAGCATCAATCCAATTATAAAATTTAATATTTTTAAATTTCCCATAAAAAGGCCTAGGGTATCTTTGTTGCATGATTTGATCATTTTCAAAACCCCAAGTATTTTTAAATCCATCAGTTGTTTTACTAATTAAATCTACTACTCCACTTACAGGCTTAGAAACTAGCCCCCCTAATCCTTGTAACACCCCCTTTCCAAATCCTTTCAAATTATCTTTTTTAGCACCTTCCAAAGGTTTTCTAACAACATCAGTAACTCCATAAAATATTCCACTCATCATAGAAGATAATCCAAATCCTATACCTTCAACTAAATTTTTTGGTTTATTCATCATATTTTTTCTTTCTCTTTCATTTATATATTTTTCATCTTGTGATAACATTAATATTTCTTTGGAAAACCCACTTGTGATTTTAGATACAGAATTTAATGTACCTCCTATTGTATTTTTTACCAAGGATTTTGTCCCTGTATATACTCCTTTTATACCTTCTAAAGGTCCATTTATTATACCTTCTACAGGTTTTTGGAAAAAATCTTTAACTCCTGTTCCAAAACCTTTTACTAAATTTACTGGACTACCCAAAATTTCAATATTTACTCCAACTTTCATTATTTGTAATAAGGCATATTGACTATATGTATCTAAAATACTTGAAAAAATTAAATCTGTTTTTCCACTAATATTATAACGAATATCTTTATTTAAAGCTAAATTTGTTTTTTCTATATTACTGAATAAAGTTGTAAATTTTCTCAGGACTGGATTATTCATTAAAAGTTCATTGAATATTTTATCTTTGTTTTCACTAATAAAACTAAATATGATATCAATTGGAGATGTTTCTAAATAACATATAAATACATTTTTATTATCATCGGAATCAACTTTTTCTACACTTGTATACCAGGGAGGAAAAGAATAATTTGTACTTATTATTATATGATTTTTTGCATTTTCTTCTTCAGATAAAAATAAAGGATGTATTTCAGTTAAAGATGTTTTTAAATTTAAAGTTATATTTTTGACTAAATTCAATATACCACTAACAAGATTACTTTCCAAATTTAAATAAAAGGATTGAATTAAAAACTTCAATTCTAGAATTTTATATATATTTTCTTTTAAATTATTTTCAGATGAATACACAATATTAAAAAAATCAGGTGAATTTTCCTTAGTCATGCCATATTCATAATTAGGTATTATGACAATTGGGAAATTAGTAAAAGGAGAAATTTGGTTATCTATTTCAAAATATTTAAATTTGAATTGAATTTTGCTTGTGTCTTTTTCTTCTGTTTTTTCTTTATCATAATAAAATTGAATATTTTCAAGTGTTATATAGCATAATTCAATTCTATTATAACTTGAAAATGTTTTACCATGACAAGTAGTATATGTATTATCACTTATAATTGATAAACCCAGTTTATTTATTTCAGCTTGAAATTCCATTTCTTCAATTTTACGAGATTCTTTCTTTTGAGGATTATTATCTACATCAAAAATTTTTATTAAAAACTTTTCACCATCTGTACTTATTGATATTCTTACTGTTTGACCAAAATAGTAATTATTATAAATATTAATTATTTCTTCATGTGGATATTTTTTTGTCTTTTTTTGACCATCTTTTTTTATAATTACTAAATTTTCAGGCAATATTTCATATTGTGTTTGATGACTAATCATTATTGGAGATTTTGATAATTCCCCGAAACCAAAATTAAATCTAAGTATTTTTTTGCTTTTTTGACTAGGCCAAGCAAAAATAGATTTAGAACAGGGATCTAAGAATAATTCACTATTTTGATATCCTTGTTGATAAATTTTCATAGATATAGAAGAAGAATAATTATCTATTCTTACTCTTGCATTATTTATTTTAGCTTCAGAAAAAGTTAATAAAGTACTAATATTAAATAATTTTGATGAAATATTAATAAATTTTCTTTTAGTTTTATGAGTATTTAACAATTGTATAGTTATTAAATTTTGATTTTCAAGAGTAAAAGGGTAGGAATATTCCCATTCCTCATTCTTTTCATGTATTGTCATATATATATCATTTGTTTCACCTTTTCCAAAAAAATAAAATGCTTCTCTTTGACCTGGTTGTAAAATTAGCATTTCATTATTATTTTTATCACTAAGAATTAATTTTGTTTTTAATTTGTTATATATTATATACCTAGGAGCAAATTCTATTATATTACAATATAAGTCTAAATCTTTTGCTAATAAAAATATTTTATTTTGCATAACAAATTCTACATATTTATTTTTTAATTCATCTTCATTTTTATTTTTCTTTTTATCATCTTTTATATTATAAATTAAATCATTTATTTTTGAATATTTGCATTTAATTATAGTTTCAGTTCCAATAGCGTCAATTGAAAATGTTTCACTTATATAATTTTGGAATTTTAAATGTATTTTATCAATGTCATTTTTCAGCAAAAAAATATTCCCTTTTTTTTCTGACAATCCTCTATATGATATTTTTCCTGGAATTTCTTTATTTTCTTTTTCTTTGTTTTTTCTTTTTCCATAATAAAAAGATAAATCTTCACTTGCATGATTCAGTAAAATACTATTAGGATGTAAAATTACTGTTATTTTACCCTTTTTTATTATTGTGCATAAAATATCCACTTCTTGCTTATCTTTATCTTGGAATTTTATTATTAAAGAAGTCTGTTCTTTTTTTGTATTATAAAGTGTACTGGGAGATGGAGTTTCAAAGTCCAAAAATTTTATTTTCATAATTAAATCTTCTTTAAATGAGACATAGTTGCAATTTGTTTTTTCATTTTTTGGCAACTTTTTATATTCCGAAAAATTTTCTTTTTTAGATAGTTGCATAGAATAAAAAATGTCAAATGGTAATAAATTTCTTAGGACATAGTATGGTTTTATATGTATTATTCTATATGGAGAATCTTCTTCGGTTGATGAGTAATATAAAAGTACATATCTACCTTGAAATTCCATTTCTTTCTTTAATTCATTAGCACTCATGAAATCTATTAATTTTATTCTTCTAGTTGTTTTTTCACCAATTTTTATTAATATATTGCCACTCATATATTCATGAGGTATAGGAAGTATTTCTTGAGGTGCTAACTTTATATCTGTTTTAGGGGGAAGAGGAGGAGATTCTATTTTTATATTTATTATATATTCAGTCTTATTTTTGAAACAAAGTGGACTATATAAAAATATTGACTTTTTTTTGTCATCTAAAGTGACTCTTGATACAATATAAGAATATTTAGATAATTCTTTACTTAATTTTAAATTAGATTTAAAACTTAATTTTTTGACTGATACTTTATCAACTTTTATTATATTTTCTTTTAATCTACATTCTTTTAAATTTATTTTTATAAAATTATTATATTTATTGCTAATATTTTGAGAATCATAATTTAAAGCATTATTTTCATCAATATTTTTGCCATCTTCTTTACCGATAATATTTTTATACTCAATATCAAATGATTTCCTATCATCAATTAATTCTTGATATTGATTTAAATGATTAAAATCAATATAATCTTCATCATTTTGGATATCTCCAAAAATGTCCATATTATCTTCTTGTTCATTAATATTATCTAAAATAATTTGTTTTCCTGTATAATTATATAGGGTATGATTTGAAATTTTCATTTTTTTCTCTTTTTTTTCTTTTTCTTTACTTTTTTGTTCTTCTCCATAAATAACTTCCTTACCTGGTAAATTTAATTTATTATATGCTTCAGACCATCTTTTAAATATAGGATATAGGCATGATACAGTTAAATTACTTATATTTATATTTAATGGATTAGAATTTCTATCTGATATATTTTCTTTTTTTGAGTTTTTATTATTTTTATTTATATCATTATTATTATTTATTTGCAATTTATATATGTTTTTTATATGTTTTTCATTTGAAGGATCATAAATATTGATTAATGTACAATTAGTATTTTCTATTAACGGCTCCCAAATCCCTGAAACATAATTATATATCATTGTATGGAATTGGAATAATATTTGTGAATTTATAATACCAAAACTATTTATAGCAATTGAATCATATTCTAATCTTGGTATGTTTATATGTATAAAAGGGAAAAAACTGTTTTCTTGATTATCAATTAGAATTAAATCTAGACCATTTAAAGTATATTTATCTAATGTAGTTGAATATGTAAGCGTTTTATTTTCTATTTTTTTTGGACTTTCATTTGATTTTTTACTTTTTGCATCTTTATTATTTTTTTGATTTTTCTTTTTTATTTTATTTGTAATTGGGAGTGTTTTAGATGATGTATCTATTATAGATAATTTGCTTTCATCATTTTCATTTTCATTTTCATTCTCCTCTTCTTCTTCATTAGGATCTTCTTCATTTTCTTCACTGCTTTCTGAATCATCTTCACTATCATCTTCATCAGATTCATTATTATTTTCAATTATATTTTTATTTACATTTTCTTTTTTCTCTTTATTTTTTTTATCATTTTTTTTCTCTATAATAATATTTTGATTTTCTTTATTATTTTTGTTGTTTTCATTTTCCACATTAATATTCTCTTCTATAATTTTATTTTGATTTCCATCTTCTATATTAATATTATTTTCTATAATTTTATTTGGATTTTCATTTTGGTTTTTTTCAATTATTTCATTAATTTTAGAATTTTCTTTTTTTTGTTTCTTTTTATTTTTTTTCTTCAAATTTATTTTTTCTTCTTCTCTCATTTTAACTTTTTTATCATATTCTTTTTTTTTATGTGTATAAAATAATAAATTTTCATATTCTTTTTGATATTCAGGTCCTTGCAAATAATTTAAATACATCATAACTTTTGTAAATAACATTATATTTTTAAATGACATATTTGCATTAATTTTTGAAACTTTGAATAAATTTTTATTTTTTTCTAAAAATATATCTGACAAATTATCATAAATTAATTTTGTTTTACTCGAATAACTTAAATTAAAAATATTTGTTATTTTTCTTTTAGCTATAAATATATTTTCTGAAGATAAAACTTGTTCTAATTTACATATAAAAGGTGATATATCATTTATTGTAACCTTCATTTTCCAGCTTGTTCTTTCTCTCATTTTTTTTTCTAATGATTTTATGATTTTTTGGTCATTTGTTGTATTTTGAATTTTTTTAATGGCATATTCATATGATTTTAAATCTTTTCTCACTTTTTTCTTTAAATTACTAATTTTTTCTTTGTGAATAAAAAATTTAATTTCACTTTTTATGCAATACATTTCTTGTTCTGAATTCATTATAGAATCACTCAATAAACATATTAAAGGATTTTGAATTTCAACATCGAATTTAAAAGCAGGGAAATTGTCTTCATTATCTTCAAATAAATTTGGTAAATTCTTATCTTCAGGGTCATAAAATGGGAAACCATCGACAAAAAATGCTTGGATTAAATAAATTTTATCTATTCTTATTAAAAATTTTAAACCGTTTAATTTAATATTATAAAATTTATCATGTTTTGTATTTATTTTCATTCTTGCATAACATTGATTTTTAGTCATATAATCTCTTAAATCTTCAACTGTTTTATTATTGTTAATATTATTATTATTATCATCATTCATTAATTTACTTTCTTTTATATCTGTTTTTTCAATATCTTCATTTTCTTCATTAGTTACATCTATTATTTCACATCTTTGTATTTTTTTTACAATATAAGAACCAAAATTTGACAAATCTATTAATTTTTTATAATATGAATTTTTTCTAAAATGACCAACCTTTTTAGCTGAAGCTTTTCTTTTATTTGTTTTAATTAAGCTTTTAAGTTCATTATATATAAAACTATCTTTTCTTTGTTCATTTTTTATATTTAAATTTTCTAAAATTTCTTCAAAATCAGATGAACTTCTACCACCTCCTCCACCTCCGCTGCTTCCAGAAATTGATTTTGCATTTTTATTTTTTCTATCAATACTCTCATTATCATCTTCATCATATTGATTAATTAGTTGAGAAAAATCTGATACAATAACTTCTCTATCGTTATTTTCTGTTATAACAAATACTTCGATATTTCTTACACGAAGACCCATCATAGAACTGAAATCCATTCTTTGTTTGAAAATTAAGAAAAATTCATCTAAAAAAAATTGAGCTAATTCCCTTCCATCATCTAAAAATAAATTTAAAGTTACTCTATTAGCAAATAGAGTAACGAACATATACATATATTTACTTAAATCAATTTTTTTATCATTATTATTATCATTATTTGGAATAAAAATATTTGAACTCGAAAGTTCATTTGAATTTAAAGTTAAACCACTTTCAGATTTTGATGTTGAAAGATTTAATTTTGGATTCAATTTCTCTAATTTATACTTGGCATAATCATATAATTTATCTTTTTCATCTGTATACATAATATTTAAATCATTACATTCAAGTATTAAAATAAAATCTTTTTGTCTTAAATTTAGTGAAAATTCATTAAAATAAACATCAAATTGAAAAGAAGTATCAATTTCATCAGGAGGTAGCAATAAATCATTAGTTGTATTATATGTAAAGTGCATATTTACTATTCCGTTTGTTTTTGAAAGTATTTCAAAACCATCATTTCTTGTTATATTACAATTTTTTAATCTCATTTGATATGTAGTTACCCATCTCCATTCATCTGGTTTTTTTAATACTTTTCCTATCTCTTTATGATAAAAGGCTTGAATATTTATTAAACCTAATTCTGCAATGAAATAATTAGAAAATGAAGGTCTTGGTTTTAAAATTAATTGTGGTGAATTTATCACCAAATTTAATTTTAAGAAAGTCATATCTTGTTCTTCTTTTTTATTTTCTTTATTCTTTCCTTTTTTATCACTTTTTATTTCCGCACTCATTGTTGAATTAAAGATATTTATTTTTTCTTTTGGATCTTTTTTATCATTTATTATTTCTTCGTTTTTTTCATTTATAATATTATTTTCCTCTTTAATTTCATTTTTTGATTTATCTTCATTATTTGATGATATGTCTATAATATTAATTTGTTTATTTTCTTCTTTTATTTCTTCGTTGTTTTGGGAATTATCTATTTTATTATTTTCATTTTCGCTGGTTATATCTTTTGTTTGGTCATGTATTTTATTATCATTTGAATCTTTATCATTGTTCTCTTTTCCTTCTTTTATTTCTGTATCTGGATTAATATCATCAGTTCCTTCTTTTAATTCTAATCCATTAAAATCATTTTGATTTTCATTTCCTTCAACACTTTCATTTATTATATTATTTTTATTATCTTCATCATTAATTTGTTTAATTGCTTCAAAATGTTTTAATTCCTTTTCTTCTTCTTTAATTTCTGGCGCTCCTAAAGCCCCAAGAAATTCAGTTAAAAAATAATTTAAAAATCTCAAAAATTGTTCCTGAGTATATACCAAAAATACAGTATTAATATTTACTTCAGCAAGATTACTATAGTTATCTTTGAATTTAGGACATAAAGTCATAAAATTATAATATGTAAATGAAATCATTTCATTATTTTCTTGATTTTCACCTTCTTTTGTTTTTAATCCAAAAATTTCTAGTTTATTTTCTGGATTATATTTTTCTTGAGAACTAATAACAAAAGGATATTCACATAAATCATATATTTGAGTATTACCTAAAGAACCTTGAATATACATATGATCTGTATACATATCAAAATCCATTGTACTTTCATTTAAAATTATTTCATGATAAAAAATTTTTAATATTGGTTGAACTAAAATAATATTTACTTTCTTAAAATTCACATGAATTTTCATATATATATAATTATTTTTATCACATGTTGGATAAAATGAATTATCTTCTTTTGGTGAAATAAATTTTTGTTCTAATAATTTTTCATTTGGGTCTTTCATTTCTTTTTCAACCTTAGTTTTTAAAAATGTATTATGAGTTATAAAAAATAATAATTTTCTAATTGTATCTGGAACCCAGATTAGATATAAATAACCTATATTTAAATTTATTCCTATTTGATAATTAGTATACATTGGGGACTTTTCATCAAGAATTGTAATTTCCATGTTGAATAATTTTACTTCTTTATTTATTTCATCTTCACTATTAGCCATTAATTTAAAATCATTAATTTCATTTTGTATATCATACAATTTTAGGCCAAAAATACTTATACCCATTTTAGAATCATGTTCTCTTAAATTCATTGTTAAACTCATTTCGTTTATACTTAAAGTAAAAATATGTTGTTTATTATTCATATCATTAAGATCATCATTTAAATATAAAAAGCAATTGAAAGATTTGAAATTTACTTCAGTTCTGAAATATATTTCTTCTAAATCAACAACTTTTTTATTTTCTTCTTCATTAATATCCTGAGTTTTATCTTCATATGAAAATTTCATTTCTTCAATTCTCTCTTTGAGACATCTATCCCATTGTTTAAATTTATTTTCATTTGGAAATTTTAACTCAATCGAGCCAGAATCATTTGATATTAAAATAATTAAACTATCCAAAGATGATTTAACTTCAGAATCTTTTAAATAATAATATCCTTTATATTCATCATCGTCACGAGATTTATAAAAATAAATATAACCTCCACTGATAATAGCCAAATATTTTTCATATACTCCATTAAACCAATTTTTTTTAAGAAGAGTTGCCATTGCCTTTGTATTTTTAGCTATATCTTCTTTTTCTAAAATTAGCTGGCTCCAAACATCTTTTTCTTGAACAGGAGACAAAATATCTGTCAAAAATAATGAAATATTATATAAATATTCAGTCAAATGTAAATTTACATTATCTATAGAAAAAACTACTTTCATTAAAGCATATTCATGGGAAGAAAACTTTTTTTTATTTAACATTGAAATTGTCATATTTAATTTTACTTCATTTATAAAATCAAAAGGATTTTTATTTTTTACCATATCTTTCACATTTTCATAACATTTCATAGATATTGTTCCTAAATCAACTAAATAATGTTTGTTATATATGTTTAAATTATCTTTTATTAAATTTGAATTTATTGTATCCATACCACCTTCACCTATATCAATTACTAATATCTTACTATTTTTTATATCATATTTATTTATAGGTATAAGTATTTTTCTTGGTGTGACTATTATTTTTATATTATTTTTCTTTGTAATATTACTTGATACTACTGATTGAGTTTGTTTTTTAAAACTTTTATAGGTCTCCATAACATTATTACGCAAATCTTCATATTGTCCCTGCATTCTAAAAAATGTAAGTACTCTGCTTATGAATGTTTGATGATATATTAAATTGACACCATAAACTTTTGAATCAATGGTAGAATTAATATCATTTAAAGGAGAATAAGTAAATTTAAAAGATATTAAATCTTCTTCATTTTCTATTTCTTTGTTGATAAAAATTTCTTTGAATGAATTACCTTTATATTCCTTGTTTAAATGACGATAAGTAATAGGTACAGTATTTACTGTTTTATTAATTATGGTAAACATATTAATTCCGAAATTTTTTAAATTTGTATTTATTTTAAATATTTTCAAAGATTCATTATTTGCCAAAGTGAATCCTACTCCTTTATAGTTTATTTCAAATCCTTCATTTATTTTCATTGTTTTAGACATTATATTTTTAGAGCAAGTAATTACTCCTTCAGCTAACTTAAATTCTACAAATAAATCATCTCTTAATAAATCATCTTTATCTTTTTCTTTATTATTTTCTCCTTCACCAAGTATTTCAGATAATTTTTTTTGCTCCTCCTCAGTAAACAACTCTTCTTCATCCCCACCTCCAAATCCAAAAAAGTAAGAAAAATATCCCCCTTTTTTCGATTCTTTTTTCTCATTTATTTTTTTTTGTTTAAAATCTTGTTCAATTATTTTATCTGCCCATGAACTCAGAATATTAATATCAACACAAGTCAATATTTTTTTAAACAAATATTTATCTTCTTCTAATTCAAATTCATATTGTGGGTTTTCTTCAATATTTTTATAATATTGTTGAAATAAATTTACAAATTTTTCTTTATAATCATCTAATACTGATTTTGGTATATTAAATATATTTTTATTTCCTTTATAATATTTAATTGTTTTTAAAATCATATTAATACTAAATTTAAACCATAATATTGCATTTTCATTTTTATCTTTAGGTAATTCAGTTAAAATATTTTCTTTATGTTCTTTATCCAAAATAGAGTATCTTGGTTTAAAATAATTATATTTCCTCATATCATAATATATCTTTTGGAATTTTTTATATTTTGAAATATGATTTAATATCCTAAATATACAATCATATTGTTCTTTTAAACATGTTATTTTAAATAAAGGCAATTCTATATAAAAAGATAATTTTGGTTCTTTTTTTTCTTCTTCAGATAAATTTTGAAATGATTCATTAATTTGTTTCATTTTTAAACTTAAACTATATGGCTCTATTAAATAATTATCTTTTAATTTTTCATCAGTAGATATTTCAACTAATTTTTCCAATTTTTCATCCATATTTTCTATTTTACTTATAAATGTATCTTCATTTAATTTTAGATAAATACCAAAATTATTAATTTCTAAAAGTTTATATATTGTGACATTTTTTTCTACATTTCTATCTATGAAATGACTTTCCCAATTTTTATCTGTATTTATGACTTTCATTTCTTTTAAAATTATACCAATAGAGTAAAATGGAGTTTTATTTTGTTCTTCTATTCTTATATTAATATCTTTAAATATTAATTGTAAATTATCAACTATTTTTACAAATATTTTATCAGTATAACTTTTTTGTTCTTCAGAGGTTATTTCATTAAATGCTTGTATTAAATTATCAAATTTTTTTTTTGAATATTTCATTAATTGTTCTAACTTAGATTCATATGAAGTATAATCTACATACTCCCAATCTTTTGTATCTACTAATGATAATACAATATTTAATCCCTCAATGGTTATTTCTGTTGGCTCTGAAAAATTAGTTTTCCAACTTATTGAAAGAATTAATTTGTTTATTAAACCAAAGGAAAGTTTAAAAGGTAATTTTAAATCATCAATTGCTTTAGCTTTTAATTTTATTTTTTCCAATGAAAGAATTCCACTCCATAATCCTAAAGAAAGATTTTCTGGATCTATTCCTTCTATATAATCTCCTAAATATTTTAATATTAATTGTTCAATTAATTTTTCGAACATTTTTTACAAAATTAATTTTTACTATAAAAATAATAATTAATTTATA
>JAEEGL011927326.1_pt1 | contig 11806 bp, 10 predicted proteins | sample 9134231 | NCBI WGS metagenome assembly JAEEGL01 (sample SAMN16246548, study PRJNA631951) | gut metagenome | biome: gut microbiome; feature: rumen; material: fiber-attached | host: Bos | place: Iran: Karaj | collected 2018-10 | reverse complement strand
TCTGAAATCCACGGCCCCCATGTTCTGAATCTCCGGGTGCTTCTTTGTCGTCGAACTCGAATAGAGTTTAAAATCAAAATTCTTCGAAAGTTCCACAACCACGGCCTTACGCTCTTCCACCGTTACTTTTCTTGCAATGATGGACTGGATTACGATGTCTTCCTGGCTTGCAAAATAGTAATTCCACTTCTCGGGATCGGCTTCCTTCATCAGAAATTCCACCATCTCGGGTGTGATATCCGCCTCCAGAACACCGCGACCGTAATTGAACATTTTCTTTCGAATCGCTTTGACAAGCTGCTTGTAAACAGGATTGGTCTTTGCTTCGGGTGAAATCCGGTTAAAAAGATTGTTGCCGGATTCATACAGATTTCCCATGAAGGATACTTCCGAAACATACTTGGTTAACAGACTTCCGGAGATACCGTTGATGGCGCCGGAGAAAAGCTTCCGGTCCGCCGCCAGCGAAAGATATGAAGCGTTCTTGATATTGTTGCGCATCATATCCCGAAGGTGTACATGGTCGTATGTAAAGAAGCGGTTATTCGGAAACTGTGCCTGGTTGGAATACAGATTCCACTGCGGAATGTGAAAAATCCAGCAGTAATAGTAAATACCCGCCCTCTTGGCAGCTAAGGAAATATACTGGAAATAATCCATGGAGAAAAAGACTTCCGCATGGAATTTGGACGCCTCACGCACGAGGGAATTCACAATCTCATCCGCCTCAAGACCACCCATGGACTCAAGTTCGTATTCCTCCCCGTTACCACCGAACTGACCGGGTTTGCCCGGCTCTTTCTGGTTGGACGCATCAAAAGCAGAGACAAAATGCCCCTGCTTTTTCAGTGTGTTCAATATGACATCTTCATCATAGTTTCCCCATTTGAAGAAAATGATTCGCATAAAATGGTACTCCGTTTATAGATTTTATGCCCAGGGATCTGCGGCTGCCGGAATCCGGATATCAGACAGGGCAAGGTTCTCCACCATGAACCACTGGTTCGTACTGGGCTTCAAGCGGCACTTAATCTGTCTCGGAGAATCAGCGCCGGTAGAATTCATATGAAGGGTAGCCCATCCTGCTTCGGGATAGCTGTACGGATTATCGAATACGGTAATCTGCAAAGGCATTGCGGGCTGATAGTTATTTGCGGGAGAAGATCCTGCAAAGAAGGAACGGGGAACATATCCCTTTCCTGCCAGACGGTCTTTTAAGAACTGTGCCTGGTATGCGTTCACCGGTTCGGGTCCCTTTAAGAAATTCAGCATTTCAATGGTTCCCTGCGGGTCGGATTCGTAATTTAACAAAACAAGCATCGTAAGTGCGCAGGTCTTAAACGGTGTGGAAAGGTCACTCTCCGGTAATGCCTGAAGTTCCGCCACGTTCCTCGGAATTGCATTGAACGTAAAGGTTTCCGTCTTTCTCTGTGCTGCGTTTACTGCATTGTTAATGGCGCTGCCTGCGGCATTTGCTGCCTGACTGCCGACCGAACGGCTTAAAGAATCAAATAAACCCATATCAAATATCCCCCTTTTAATACTGTTTATCTCAATGTTTGAAAGGTCTTACAACCAACTAATATTATATCATTTTTAACGTTTTTTTACAAGGATGCTTCAATCTCATCCGCAAGCAAAACATCGTCGCGCAATAGGCTCTTCGGCGTCACGTTTAAAATCCTGTTCTCCAGGTTTTCGTCGCTTCCGACCGCTACAAGCACATACTCCGGAGTATGTCCAAGCCAGTAAGTCCGGCCGTCGATTTCCTTGGTTTCCTCGAAAAGAACCGGTACCTTTTTGCCGATCCATTTTTTCCGGAAGGTCAGCGATTGCGCGGCGGTAAGCTCGAGTAAAATATCCGAGCGCACATTCTTCACCTGCTCCGGAACCTGCTCGGGATCCGCATCCGCGGGCGTTCCTCGACGGCGGGAATATTTAAAGACATGCATCTCGTAGAATCCGGTCTGCTCGCAGAATTCTTTCGTCTGCTTAAACTCCTTCTCCGTTTCGCGCGGGAATCCAACGATTACATCCGTCGTGATTGCCGCATTCGGGAATACGCTTCTGAGTATCGCCACGCGCTCGGCATACTCGGCCGAGGTGTATTTCCGGTTCATTCTGGCGAGAGTTTCATCGCAGCCGCTCTGTAAGGATAAGTGAAAATGCGGGCAGAGCTTGTCGATTCGTCCGAGTCCCTCGGCAAATTCCTTCGTAATCAGGCGCGGTTCAAACGAACTTAAGCGGATGCGCCGAAGAAGCGGAATGGCATTTAGTTTACCGAGTAAATTCAATATATGCTCGCCCGGTGTTCCCGTTCGGAAGTCCACACCGTAGGAACTGATATGGATACCGGTCAGTACGATTTCACGCACGCCGGAGGATACCATGGCCTCCACTTCGCGTACAACATCATCAATCGGTTTAGAGCGTACCACACCGCGGGTGTAAGGGATGATGCAGTAGCTGCAATAGCGGTTGCATCCGTCCTGGATTTTAATATAGCCGCGGGTATGGCTGTCGGTATGTGTGATATTGGCATCCTCGAAGGGGACCTTCTTTAAGTCCACTATCGTGGTGTTGCCAAGCGTCTTTTTTAAGTAATTGCGGATTTCCGCTTCTGTGCCGCGGATGTCCCCGCCGTCGGGAAGCTTGTCCTTGGCAAGTGCTCCCTGCACTTCGCCCTGTGACGTGCTTGTCGCGGCCGTTTCATCGTCTGCCGCGGATTCGTCCGAATGCCCGGTTCTCAAACCGGTTTCCGAAGCATTCTCTCCCGCTCCCAGAATCTTGTCTGCATACGCATCCAGCCTGCCCGCAAGACGTGCCGCGATATACTCTTCGAGAATCTCCGAAAGCCTTGCCTTGCAGTTATTTCCGACAAGCAGATCCACGCTCTCATCCTGCGCGAGCGCAAAGGCATCCGCCTGCACGTAACAGCCCGCCGCAACAACGATGGCGTCCGGATTTAAGCTCTTCGCACGGTGTATCATCTGGCGGCTTTTGCGGTCTGCGATATTCGTAACGGAACAGGTGTTTATGATATATACATCCGATTTTTGGTCAAAATTCACAACGTTCCAGCCGTTCTTTTGTGTATTCTGTTGCATAACATCTAACTCGTATGAGTTGACCTTACAGCCGAGGTTGTGGAATGCTACTGTTTTCATGGATTTTACCCTTATTTTTGTGAGGTTTTGAGGATTGACTTTTTTTTGACAGTCCTTTAGTATGATAAGCGAAACGAGGGAATTTAGCAAGAAGGAGGTAATTTAAATGAAGACAGTTAAGATTTCTTTAAACTCGATCGATAAGGTTAAATCGTTCGTAAATGATATCACTAAATTCGATTATGATTTCGATCTTGTATCCGGAAGATACGTTATCGATGCGAAATCCATCATGGGTATCTTCAGCTTAGACTTATCCAAACCTATCGACTTAAACATCCATGCTGAAGATAATGCAGAAGATGTAATGAAGGTTCTTGAGCAGTACATCATCGACTAATCCTTAACATCATGCATAAAAAGAAAGGACTGCATGTGATTCGTTCACAGCAGCCTTTTTTATTTGCTTTTTTCAATTCATCAAACCATCAGACTTCCGCCGCCGAGGGCAGCGCCATAATGAAAAGCGCTTAATAAACGCACTCCACAATTTCTCTCTCGTCGAGCGCTTTTTTCACCATCGCATCGATGTCTTCGCCGAGGCGTTCCTCGTGATGTGCAATGACGCTTACCTTCGGTTTGGTTACCGGATGCTTTGCCACGAAAATCGTACAGCAGTCTTCAAACGGCAGAATCGAAGTTTCGTAAGTATCAATCTGCTCCGCGATATCAATGATTTCCACTTTGTCGAATGCAACCAGCGGGCGGTATACGGGCATATGGCAGACATCGTCGGTGCAGGCCATCGAATACATGGTCTGGCTAGCCACCTGTCCGACACTTTCGCCGGTAACAAGTCCTAAGCACTCATCTTCTTCCGCAATCGCCTGCGCAATGCGCATCATGTATCGACGCATGATGACCGTCAGCTCGTCATGTGGGCATTTTTCGTAGATGCTCATCTGGATATCCGTAAAATTGATCACATGCAGTTTGATTGGTCCGCAGTAACGGGATACGATTCTCGCAAGGTCCACAACCTTCTGCTTTGCACGCTCCGAGGTATACGGAGGTGCATGAAAATAAACCGCCTCCACCTTCACGCCGCGCTTTGCCATCATATATGCGGCAACCGGGGAATCGAGTCCGCCCGACAATAATACCATTGCCTTGCCGGCCGTTCCGACGGGCATGCCACCCGGTCCCGGAATCAGAATCGAATAAATATAGATTCTCTCGCGAATCTCCACATGCAGTTCGACTTCGGGCTTATGCACATCCACCTTAAGTTCGGGATACGCATTCAGTAAAACCTCGCCGAATGCCATGTTCATTTCCATGGAATTTAAAGGATAATTCTTTCTGGCACGCTTGCAGAAAACCTTAAAGGTAAGCCCGTCGCGGTTCGGATAGGTCTCGCCGAAGTATTTTACCACTTCTTCTTTTAAGTATTCGAAGTCATCCTTCTCAAGGATTAAAACCGGGCAGATGGTCATGACACCGAAAATCCTCTTCAGTGCATCCACTGCCTCATCATAGTCGAAGTCCGACTTCGCCTCCACATACACACGTCCTAAATTCTTGTGTACGTCGAACTCGCCGTCGACCTTATCCATGGCAATGCGCACCTGCTCAACAAGCGCATCTTCGAAAATGTAGCGGTTCTTTCCCTTTAAGAAAATCTCGCCGTATTTAAGCAAAAAAGCCTGAAACATAATTACCCTCTTTCGTTAAAATCGCCCCGCGTTGCGGGGCGGTTAATTTATCGCTTTTGGTTTTTGAAGTCCTAGAATTCCATGAACTTCTTCTTTACATCCACATACTGCAACTGACTTACGGGAATCTCCATGCCCCGCTTCATTAAGAAACGGTATCTCGCAAGATCCTTGACGTAATTCATGTTTACGATATAGGAGCGGTGGCAGCGGATAAAGGTATCCTCCGGCAGAAGCTGTTCCATATCGGAGAACTTCATATGCACGCTGATCTGCTCGTTAATCGTGCTGACCACGGTCTCACGTCCCTGGCTCTCAAGATACTCGATCTCTCCGAACGGAATCTTGTAAAGTCGGTCGCCCACCTGGAATGTAAGCGTGTCGCCCTTAACGCTTTTCATTTTATATGCCGAAAGCAGCGCCTCGCGCAACTTGTCATACTGAATCGGTTTCTGAAGATAACGCAGCGCATCCACCTGATAGCCCTCAAGCGCATACTCCGCCGTGGAAGAAATAAACACAATCGACAGGCGTTCTCCGAGTCTTCGAAGCTCCTTCGCCGCCTCGATTCCGTTCATGCCGACCGCAAGGATATCGCATAAAAGCACGTCATACTCCGCATCTTCCGCGGACAGCGTATCAATCATGCTCTCCATATCCGTAAAGCAGACGGTTTCGTACTCGATTCCTTCTTCCGTCAGAATCTGTGATGCCAATGCCTCGTTAATCTGAAGCGATGTCGCCTCATCGTCACAAATCGCAACCCTGTACATATTAATCCCCTCTGAAGTAACCCTAATGTCGCCCCCGTCGGGCCGACTCCTTTTTTATTATACTGTTATCGCGAAACGTGTGCAAGTATCGCCGCCCCGTTTTCTGCTTATCTCACCGCATGCAGATTTCTCGGATTCTGCGTAATCAGTGCCCTCGTTACCGTGCGGACAACCTCCGCATAGTTGTCGCAGAATGTCTGATGATACTTGTTGATAAAATCGATGTCCTCATCCTTACCCGCGCATTCAAGCTCGTAAGCCTGATCCGCCACGTCGTTGGCGCCGATGTTCCGGCAAGCCCCCTTGATGGAATGCGCAATAACCGTGTAGTTTTCGACATCGCCCTTGTTAAAGTATTCCTGCAGGCTGACCTGTAAGTTGGAAGAAGCAAAGGTTGTAAGAACCTTGATATAAACCGCCTTGCTTCCGCCGCAGTTTCGAAGGCCGTCTTCGACGTCGATACCCTTGAGCATATCGATGACTTCGTCCTTTTCGATGACCGGCAGCTGTCCGGTCTGCATCATACCCTTCGACGGCATTACTTCCTGTCCGTTTACAATCGGCACCTGTTTCTCAAGCGGAATCCATTTCTGCAAAACGGTACTTAACTGATTCATGTGAATGGGTTTTGCAACATAGTCGTTCATGCCCGCATCCTTGAAGGTTCGCTCCACACCCTTAATGGCATTCGCGGTAAGGGCGATAATCGGAATATTTCTCGCATACTCCGTATTCAGCGCACGGATATGCTTCGTCGCCTCGACACCGTCCATGACCGGCATCATGTGGTCCATGAAGATGATGTCGTATTCTACCAAATGTTCTTCCACACGGTTGATGGCTTCCATACCGCTTTCGACCATGACCGCCTCAAAACCGAAGCGCTTCATCAGCTCGCTCGCAACCGTAAGGTTAACCTTGTTATCGTCGACAATCATGACTCTCGCCGTAGGTGCCTTGAAGGTAATTCGGTATCCCGCGTTGTCCGCCGTAATCCGGTCGTGGTTCGAATCGTAATTCGAAGGTCTCGGGTCCTTTACCTGCTGCCTTAATACAAAGGAGAATGTACTACCCTCTCCGACACGGCTCTTTAAATTGATATCGCTGCCCATCAGGTTTAAGAGGCGCTTCGTAATGATCAAACCCAGACCGGTACCTTCCACGTTACGGTTTTTCTTCGTATCAATCTGACCGAATGCGGTAAAAAGCTTGTTCATGTCCGCTTCGGAGATACCGATACCGGTATCTTCCACCGCGATATGCAGATAGCCGTTTCCGTCGATGTCCGGTTCCCAGTGCACATGCAATGCGATATGTCCCTTGCGGGTAAAATTCACGGCATTGTTTAAAAGGTTAATCAGAATCTGCCGGATACGGACTTCATCACCGATAAGTACGCGCGGGATGTCCGGCGCAATATCGTAAACAAGCTTCACCGAACGGTTCTTCATACGGAACTCGATGATACTTAATACATCGTGGATTAACGAGTTAAAATGATAATCCTCTTCGTTGATTTCCATTTTACCCGAATCAATCTTGGAAAAGTCGAGGATTTCGTTGATGATGGCGAGCAGGTTTTCGGAGGATTTACGAATCGTATCGATGTATTCTTTCTCTTCCTCTTCGAAATCCTTCTGGTCGAGAAGTTCCGCCATACCGTAGATTGCGTTCATAGGGGTACGGATTTCGTGGGACATGTTTGCTAAGAAGTTTGCTTTTGCTTCCAGAGCGTTCTGTGCTTCTTCGTTTTTCTCTTCCATTTTTGCCTTGTAGTCGTTAACGCCGTTTACAAGGAACTGGAAGGATACCATTGCAAAAAGGTAAATCAGAAGGTATACGAGATAAATTTCCGTCGGGCAGGTTAATGCAATCGAATCGCGGAAGAAAATCGCATTCAGCAAAAGTACCAGCGTCGTGATGATTGCATATTCCAGCATCAGCGACCGTTTCGCGTAAAGAGCCAGCATCAATGCGCCCGCAAAATAGATAACGCTTAAGGTTCCGAGCATTCCAAGCTGCCACGAGATAATATAACTGGTGATAATCATGGTCAGATAGAAGCAACGGATTACAATCATTTCATTGCGAATGATGCGGTATAAAAGCACGGTAAGAAGCGCCGGCAGGAATCCGATGGAAATCAGTGCCGCTTTCTCAGGTCCGTACTGGGACAGCGCGTAGGCTACGTGGAGCAGGACCACGCTGAAGAATTCAATTACGCAAAGGATGATGTTGGTTGAAAATGGAAGCATGCTTTCCTCCTATCTTCGTGTGTATCGACGTAACGTATCCAAAACTTCTCCCACCGCATTCGCTGCATACTCCACATCCTCTTCGGTATTGTAAATGCCGAAGCTGAAACGAATGGTGGAATCGAGTAATTCCACAGGCAGGCCGATGGCTTTTAATGTGGCCGAAACGGCCGGTTTATTGGACGCGCAGGCACTGCCGGAAGAAACATAGACACCCTTTTCTTCGAGTGCATGCAAAAGAACTTCCGCACGAACGCCTTTAACGGAAGCACTGACGATATGCGGTGCCGCAAACTCTTTTGTCGTTTCGTCCTTTGCGGGACCGTTGATGCTTACGCCCTCAAGTTTTGTAAGCTTTTCTATTAAGGTATCGCGAAGACGGCACATGAGTGCACTGTCTTCTTCCATTTTGCCGGTAATGATTTTGGCAGCCTCGGCAAATCCGGCGATTCCCGGCACATTATCCGTTCCGGAGCGCATGCCCTTTTGCTGTCCGCCGCCTAAGATCAATGGTGTGATTTTTACCTTTTCGGAAATGTAGAGGATGCCGATTCCCTTCGGGCCGTGGATTTTATGTCCGGATACGGAGAGCATGTCAATCTTCATGCGCTTCGGATAAACCGGGACCTTGCCGTACATCTGCACGGCATCCACATGGAAAAGGATATTTGGATTGGTCTTCTTAATCGCCTCACCGATTTCTGCCACCGGCTCAATCGTGCCGATTTCATTATTGATTCCCATCACGGAAACCAGCACGGTGTCCGGACGGATTGCATTCTTTAATTCTTCGACGGAGACTCTTCCGATTTCGTCCGTCGGAAGGTATGTCACTTCAAAACCTTCCTTTTCAAGCTGCTTTGCGGGATTTGCGATTGCCGCATGCTCAATGGATGTCGTAATTACATGCATGCCGCTTCTTTTTGCGGCTCTTGCAGCCTGCAGCAAAGCCCAGTTGTCCGACTCGGTTCCGCCGGAAGTAAAGAAGATTTCCTTTTCGTTCACTTTAAGCGTTGCCGCAATTTCCTCGCGCGCAGTGCGAAGAATCCGCTCCGCCTCCACGCCTTTTAAGTGCATGCTTGACGGGTTGCCGTAGGTCTCGCTCATGCATTTTGCAACCGCCTCCACAACCTCGGGCAAAGCCTTTGTGGTGGCGGAATTATCCAAATAACATTCCATGATTTATCTCTCCCGGACGCTCTCGTTTTCTTTGCGGGCGTCTGTTTTCTTCGGCTTCTTTATTCTTTCGTTCCGTTCATCTCAAGTACGTAGTTCACCCACGCAAGTACCACCATGCCGGCGGTTTCGGTACGCAGGATCCGCTTGCCGAGCGTTACGGGAACTATTCCGTTCTCGTTTGCAAGTTTTACTTCTTCTTCGGAGAAGCCTCCCTCGGGTCCGATGAAGATGGCGAGGGTCCGGCGTGCATCACTCGTTTGTGCCGCTGCAGTTCTCAGGCTTTCAAATATTTCACGCGTCTGTTCCGCGCCCTCAGCCAGTTCGTACGGAATCATCTTAAAATCCGCATCCTTTGCCTGCGAAACGGCCGCTTTCATACTTAATGGCATGCCCACTTTCGGAATCACGGCACGCTTGCTCTGCTTTGCCGCTGCCTCGGCAATGCCCTGCCAGCGGGCAACCTTCGCTGCCGCTTTTTTCTCGTCCAGTTTCACCACGCATCTGCTGCAGCTGACCGGAACAATTTCACTGACCCCGAGTTCCACACACTTCTGGACGATGGTTTCCATTTTATCCCCTTTGGGAATTCCCTGGTATAGCACGGAATATACGGGGGATTCAACGTCTGCCTCCTTCACGAAGAGGAGATTGCATAAAACCGTATCGTCGGTAAATTCTGCGATCTCACAACGGTATTCGTTTCTGTCCGCACAGCTCACCGAGATTTCCTCGCCCGGGTGCATGCGAAGAACATTGCGGATGTGATTGTAATCACTGCCGCTGATCAGGACCTTATGTGCGTCCGTATCTATTTGGTTTGCTTCCACGAAGAAATGATACATATTTATTTACGCGCCGTAATGCTGACCCACTCGCCGTCGTGGTTGATTTCAATTATTTCAAGGCCCGCTTTGCGGATCACATCCGCCACAAAATCTTCCTTCTCCGCAATGATTCCGGATGTGATATAGATTCCGCCCGGCTTTAACTGATTTACGATAACCGGTGTCAGAATCTCCAGGACATTATGCAGGATGTTTGCCACAACAATGTCGTAGCACTCGTATCCGGCCCAGTCCTGAACGGATTTTTCGGAGATGATGTTACCGATAATCACCTCAAAATCCTCCTTGCGGATACCGTTTCGTTCCATGTTCTCAAGCGTTGCCGTCAGTGCGCAGGGGTCTAAATCCGTTCCCTTCGCGCTCTTTGCGCCGTACATCAATGCTACAATTGCAAGGATTCCGCTGCCGCAGCCGACATCGAGAATCTTCGTATCATTCGTTACATACTTGCGAATTTCACGGATGCAGAGTCTCGTGGTCTCGTGCGCACCCGTTCCGAACGCGGTGCCGGGATCGATATGAAGCACCTTTCCCGTATGCTCCTTATTCTCCATCTCTTCCCAGGACGGAATTACAAGCAGATCATCAATCATAAACTGATGAAAATACTTCTTCCAGTTATTCACCCAGTCAAGGTCCTCGGTTTCGGAAACCAGAACGGTACCGTCTCCGATTTCGGTATACACTTTCGTTTCTTCGAGAACTTCATGCACATTCGCAAGAAGCTCGTCCATATTTAGATCCGGCGTATCCTCCACAAAGAAGTTTAAGTATGCCACGCCGTCATCTTCCTCGCTCACCGGCGGAATGTCCACAAACATCTGCTCTTTTTCGAGCGCGGTTAAGGGGATTTTATCCTCAATCTGAGCCCCTTCCAGACCGATATCTTCCAGATTGCAGATGATGATATCCTCCGCATCGGTAATTGTTTTAATTGTAATTTTTTTCCATTTCATATTATCTTTGCCCCGCTATTTATTCCCTGTCCGCCAGGTCAATCTGCAGCACATCCAGATACGGCACCATGATTCCTTCATGCTTCGGAATCACGTACGCGGGATTCAGCTCATCATGCCGAAAACTCTTGCGCCCGCCCGACTGCGCTCTGTCCCAGAACAGTTTCAGATATTCGTACGGCAGGTAGTAAAGCTCGTCTCTGCCCGTATAGTAAATCAGGAAAAATGCAACGCCACCCTGCGCCTCGAAATCGCCCATGAATTTGACCTGGTGCTCATGGATATTGTGCAAAGCAAAGGTATCCGTTGCGCTTTCCTTCGCATCGAAGCACACCGGCACTCCCTGCACCGCTCCGATATAATCGACCGTACTTTTCTGCTCAAAATAGGCAAGCGTAATATGCCTGCTCTTTTGGTCGATTTCAATCGGCGTAATTGGGGTCGGAATCTTCTGAATCAGCGCAAGTCCCGCTTCCCTGTATTTTTCGTTTGTCCGGTTAATCATGTCTTCGAGAACCGATCCGCGAAGACCTCTGGATTTCCAGGTTGCCATGATTTTTCCTTTTCGTAAATGATTCGTTTACTCCATAAAAACTCAATTTATATTATATCCCAAATACCTTCCAAAAACAAAAAAAATCACAGAAAATCGTTTCGGATTCTCTGTGATTCTTCTTACGGATTACGTTTCAAAAATTATTTGTTAAAAAGGCCCTTCTTCTTTTTCTCTCTCGGAGCTGCACCTGCGTTTTTCGCGGCATTTAAGTAATCACCGCTGAGTGCATCGAATGCGCGAAGTGCTTCCTTCGCATCCCCGTTTAATTTTTCGGGAACCTTAACCACAAATTTCACGAAGTGATCGCCGCGCTTCTCTTTGTCACGAAGCGTGGGCACACCTTTGCTCTTTAAGCGTACCACCGTATCGGTCTGGGTGCCGGCTTTGACCTCGTAAGCCACCTTGCCGTCCACGGTATCC
>JAEEGL011732783.1_pt1 | contig 11806 bp, 7 predicted proteins | sample 9134231 | NCBI WGS metagenome assembly JAEEGL01 (sample SAMN16246548, study PRJNA631951) | gut metagenome | biome: gut microbiome; feature: rumen; material: fiber-attached | host: Bos | place: Iran: Karaj | collected 2018-10 | reverse complement strand
TCCTGCTGCCGTCGGTTAGCTCCATGGCCAGATTGAGGCTGTCCGCACTCGCATCTTCCCTGAAGCCGCCGGCCTTATTGATACCATCTATTATCCGGCTGTCCATATCAAGCTCGTAGACACCGGGATTATTGACAGCTCCGCACAGATGGACCACCAGGACCTGCGTCCCTGCATCGCTATCGGTATCTGAAGTATCACCGGACGTTCCGGCCGAAGCATCATCACCGACAGTCACATCTTCGATATCAACCGCAACCGCCGTATCCAAAGGCCCCTTATCAGCGCTATCCGCACCGGCTCCTACGTCATACAGCACCGCGTCATCACCGCAGCCTGCTATGAACAGGCACCCGATCACTATACATATGGACACTAACAGCCCTGTGTGTTGGCGCACAAGGCTGCTTATCAATGTGTTCAGATCTATTATTCTGTTTCTTAACTCTGTTAACATCATAACCTCGCTTCCCGATGATACGGAAGCGGGCTTCCCTTATGACAGAATCATTATATTCGATATGCGTACATTTGACAAGGAAAAAGAACTTAATTTACTCTTCCTTGGAATCTTCGCCCTTGGCCTCTTTTGCAAGAGCATCTTCATCCAGATACTCGATATCTTCCTCTTCCTTGGGCAGGTTGATGTAATCTAATGATACATCCTGTCCCGTTATCTGAAGCTGCAGTGTCTCAGCCAGTCTCTTAAGTGTCGATGATACATCCTTGCCGGACCATACTCCCGCAAATGCATCCTCCAGTAAGAGCCAGTAATTGGATGTAGTCATGAGCTTGGGCATCGGCACGGAATATGTATATTCATCGACAAATGCCTTAAGAGATGCGGCATTATCATCCGTTCCCTCAGTTGCGGCTCCGATCGCGCCGTTCTTAACGGGAAGCTTCCCGGTTCTCTCATACAGGCTGTCTGCATGGGTCACGGTCAGGAATCTTGCAAAATCCTCCGCTTCCTTCGCATGCTCCGTATAGCCGTTTACGACCACAGTCCCTGTAACCGACAGGCTCCTGCTCTCCATCTCTTCGCTGATATCGGGGATCATTGCCAGTCCGTACTCATATTCAAACTCGCCGGCCTCCTTGGCTTCCGCAAGCCTTCCGACGATATCGGATGTAGCCGTGGCGAACACAAGCTTACCTTCCTCAAACTCCTTGACCACCTGATCGTAAGTCACATCGCTTGACTCAAACGCGAAGAAACTGTTAAGGCTCTGGAAGAGCGTCATGGCCTTGATGGCGTCCATGTTGTAGACATCCATCGTATCTATGTCATCGCCACAGTTTCCGCCGATATTGATATAATTGCCGATGAAGAAGTAGTTAAAGAACACGTCTCTTACATCCCACTTGAACATACCCTCAACCTTCTCCGGCGCATCATAGCTGTCCGCAAAGGCCAAGAGCTCATCAAACGTCTTCGGGATGGACTCTTCGATCTTCTTCTCGATATATTCGCTGAATTCAGCCGTTCCCTCGGCCGGGACAACCTCTGTCTCCTCTGCAGCCTCGACCTCCTCACCCTCAGGTTCCTCGGCGCTGTCAGCCTGACCTTCATCAGGTTCCTTGACATTCTCCGCCAGCACCTTGTTGGTGATCATCTCTCTGAGATACGTCTTGTTATACAGAAGGGCACAGGTCTCGAAGTAATACGGATATGCCACCTTATGGCCCTTATAGGTCACTGCATTTAAGGCAGTCTGGGAAAAATCAGAGCCATTGAGCACCTGGCCGCCCTCATCTACAGCCCGCGCACAGCCGGACAGATAAGCCTTCTCAAGTGCATCATTACTTAAAATATATACATCCGGGGCACCGTCTCTGTCGATGGATGCCTGATATACAGACTCGATATACTCGCTCGAGCCATGGAGTCTGGGTATGACTCTCATCCCGCCGTTTTCGTGGAACTCCACAGCCATGGCATTGAGATAATCCGTCATGGACTCATCCGTGTACCAGACTATGAGTGAGTCATTGTATTCATGAGTTTCTTCCGTTTCGGTCTTCTCGGGCACGGGTCTAAGACCCACAACCACTACACCGACCACCAAGATCACGCAGATAAGCGCTGCGATCACTCTCTTATTCTCCTTCATGAAGCAAATACCTCATCAAGAATCTCGTACATCTTATCTATATCCTCTCTTGTTATGACAAGGGGAGGAAGGAGTCTCAATACGTTGACTCCTGCGGTCAACATAAGTATTCCTTTTTCAATTCCCCTGACAACTATATCACCGGGCTTTACACCCTCAAGTTCAAGTCCCTGCATGAAGCCTGAGCCTCTTCTTTCCTTTATACAGGGATACTTAGAAACAAGCGCATCCAGTTTTTCCTCCAGATAAGGAGTCAGAGAACATACGTTATCTAATATCTTCCTGCTCTCCATAAGCTCCAGTACCTTGCAGGCAGTAGCTGTTGCCAGCGGGTTTCCGCCATAAGTCGTACCATGATCACCGGCCTTAAGAGACGCATCCGCAACCTTCTTATTAAGAAGGAAGGCTCCGATGGGTATCCCGTTACCCAATGCCTTGGCCGTAGTAAGAATATCCGGCTTCACATCATAATGCATGAACGCATAAGGAGTGCCGGTCCTGTAGAGACCACACTGTATCTCATCCAGGATAAGGAGGATATCCTTCTCCTGACAGAGCTTATATATACCTTCTATGAAGTCCTTGTCTGCAGGATATATGCCGCCTTCGCCCTGTACAGTCTCCATTATGATCGCACAGGTCTTATCATTGACCAGATCGGTCACCGACTTAAGGTCATTCATATTTCCAAACTTAACATCAGCCACAAAGGGCGCATAATCCTCTCTGTAAGCAGCCTTGCCCGTAACGGCGAGAGCACCCAGGGTACGACCGTGGAACGAATGATCCAGAGCTATGATCTCATGGTCATGTGAACCATCCTTAAGATAAGCATACTTGATCGCCGCCTTAAGAGCACCTTCTATAGCCTCCGCACCTGAATTGGTAAAGAATGCCTTATCCATGCCCGTAAGACCGTTAAGCTTCTCAGCAGCCTTTGCTGCAGGCTCATTGTAATAGAGGTTTGAGCAGTGCACCAGCTTATCAACCTGAGCCTTGATGGCATCATTCAGCTCCTTATCGCCGTGACCGAGGGCGTAGACACCAATACCTGAGAAAAAGTCGAGATACTCCTTCCCCTGATCATCGTAGAGTCTTGTCCCGTCGCCATGATCAAGGACGATCTGAAATCTGTTATAAGTATGTAAAATATTGGCTTCCGCCAGTTCAATAGTCTTATTCATCAACGTACTCCGTCCGGGATTATCATTGTCCCGATACCTTTGCTCGTAAATATCTCAAGCAGCATACTGTGGGGTATACGGCCGTCTAAGATATGTACATTATAAACACCGTTCTTGACTGCATCCGTACAGTTGGTAAGCTTCGGGAGCATCCCGCCGCCTATCATACCGTCGGCAATGAGCCTGTCTGCGTCAGTTGCGGATATCCTTGAGATAAATGAGGACTTGTCATTAAAGTCCTTATACAGCCCTTCCGTATCGGTGAGGAACACAAGCTTGTTGGCTCCCACTGCCTTGGCGATCGCGCATGCCGCATCATCAGCATTGATATTGTAGGTATTGAACTCATCATCCAGTCCGATCGGTGCAACGATGGGCAGGAAGTCTGTCTCTAAGAGATCATATAATATCTTGGGATCCACGGCCTTGATATCGCCCACAAATCCTATATCCTGTCCGTCAGAGTACTTCTTGTCGCACTTAAGCAGTCCACCGTCCTTACCTGATATACTCACGGCACGAACACCGAGTTCCTCAACCATGCGCACAAGATCCTTACCCACACGGCCAAGCACCATCTCGGCGATCTCCATCGTATCCTCGTCAGTCACTCTGAGGCCGTTTATGAACTTGGGCTCCTTGCCTGACTTCTCGACCCACTTGCTTATGGCCTTGCCGCCGCCGTGGACGATGATCGGCTTGAATCCGACGAGCTTGAGCAGAGTCACGTCCTTGATGACATTCTTCTGCAGCTCCTCATTGCTCATGGCTGAGCCGCCGTATTTGACCACTATTATCTTTCTGTTAAACTGCTGTATATAAGGGAGCGCCTCTATGAGCACCTCGGCCTTTTTAAGCAGTTCTTCCATTTCTTTCTGTTCCATAGTTTTTATCCTTTTTATGCTTTACTGCATTATCTTTTCGATTATAGCACCTTGTACCGTTATTACCAAGTAAAAAAGTGAATAAGACAGGACAGCCTATCGCCCAAAGTTGTATAACTTTTGCACGAACACTACTTAACGGTCGCAGTCAGATATATCTTTTTAGCCGCTACGTTTCCCGCATGGTCCTTGTATTTTACATTGAATGTAAGCTTATAATTCCCGGTCTTTTTGATCGTATTGTTGACCTTGATCGTTCCTATATATGTCCCTGTAGTTCCGGCAGAAGCAGCCGGAGTATAGGTGAAGAATGTTCCGTTCTTGTCAGCGGCAAGCTCAACGCTCTCAATGATACTGTCATCGGCTGTCTTGCCCGAAGAACGGATCGTAAAGTATACAGCATCTCCGTTAAGCGGTACCGTGGTCTTCGATACGGTTCCGGCAGTCTTGGCAGGTGTCTGCTTGGGCTTAACCGTAACAGTCTTTACGATGACCTTGCGGTTCTCAAGGGTCATACTGATAGTCAGTTTATAGCTCTTGCCGCTGTCAAGTGCCGCCCCGTCCTTGGCATATACTAAGATCACTCCGGATTCCGAGGTGATGATCTTGCCTCCGGGAAGTCTGGCCCCGCACCGCCAAGGCTTTAATTCAAACAGGTCCGCATAATCTCCCACCACCTTGACATATGTATCGTTATACTCCCTGAATGTCTTGTAACCGAGATCTTTGATCGTAGGTGTTATCATTACATAGGTGTTATGTCTGTTCACAAGATTTATGGAGTACTGTGTCTTAAACTTAACAGAGTTTGCAGGATCCTTGTCAACTATCTTGATCGTCAGTCTGGCAGGCTTTATCTCAACACCATGATAAGGCTTGACCATGACATCAAATTTATAAGTCCCGGCCTTGATATTTCCTCTGTTATCGCTGTCAGGCCATAACCAAAATCCGCTTGTCTGTATATTCATCTTCAGGTATTCATGGCCTTCTTCAACAAGCTTCGCGGCAGCTGCATTAGCAGGAACGATCGCTTCGATATCAGGATGGTCAGAGTTCCCAGCAAAATATGCGCTGTCACCGTAACTCATGTCTTTACTCCACACCAGATTTGTATTGAGCGATATCGTTGATTCACTAAGTTTTAACTCCGGTGCAGGCTTTTTTGCTATATTGACCGTGACCGTTATCGGACTGCTCAGATCGGCATGAGTAAATGTTATCTTCTTTTTACCGGATTTGAATTCCTCATCAGTCTGGAGATAAAGTTGGTCATATCGTTTGAATCCCCATTCAAAGCCTGTAATATGCGGATCATCGATAGTAACGGTTAACGGTCTGCTGCTTGAAATAGACACAAGATCATCCAGTTCCTTATCAAGCTTGATTTCTGCGACATTCTTTTTCGACCCGATATATCCGGGGCCTCCTGCTTCATAGACCGCTCCGGCCGTAGCCTTAACAACCGGCTTGGAGAAAATATATGAAAAGGTGAACGGATAAACTATGGGATAATAATCCTCAAATGTGATGCTGATCAGCATCTTATTGTATATCTTTTTATAATTCTCGGGAGTAACCCCATTATGAGCTACGCAAAAATACCCATTCATGGGATAAAAACCGCCTAGCGTGTAGACGGGTCTGCCTTCAGCAATTGCCTTATTATATCCGGCATCCTTCGCTCTCTCTTGTGTCACATCTTTGATTGTTACCGTACTATTTATCGAGTATTCCCCATAACCACTATTTGCATGATCCGTATAGAATAGATTAGGCTTCTTGATAGTTGTCAGCGTCACCTTCGGTTTCGTATTTACAGCCTGGACCGTGAAAGGCTTCTCTACCGTCTTTTCTTTGGTCACGATCTGCATCTTGAGATTCTGAGTGAATCCCTTATTCTTTTCCTGATATGCCTTTACTGCGTTATAATCGATAAACTGTACGGTCCATACTCCGCTAACCTTCTCCACTTCCAGGATATCGCTCTCAGCCCCGTTATAAAGAAGCTTAACATCTTCTATGTCATTACCGTTCTGGGCGGTAAGAGATATCGGAACACCCTTATGCTTCCAGATATTGAGCGTAACCTTCGACGGCGTAAGTACGGGATCGGTATCCAGAATCGTCATCGTCATGGTACGGGATGTTGAAGCATACTTTTTGCCATCAGCCTTATTGACGTAGCTTGCCGTGAACTTAAGCTGACCTACACTCTTATCCGTAAGGGAAGATGCCTCCGAAGCCGGAACCTGGAGTTCAACGATCCATCTGCCGTTTTCCGGACTGGTTGTTTTTACTGCAACCGGCTGTGTTCCGTCCTTAAGCGTACCGGTGACACAGAAGTCAGCACTCAACCCGAACCTTGGCAGATAGCCCATGTAATATCCTGTCATATTCGATGTAACTTCATATACCGTTTTTCTGCTTCCCTGTATCACATCCTCAGGTTTCAGATAATCAACTCCATCCGTCTGTGCGGTTATGTCCTTGATCGTAAAACCATCAAGCCTTGTGACATAAACAGGGACACTGACTTCATACGGATAACTGGCAGTCTTCCTAAACTGCACGGTAAAATACTGTATACCATTACCCTCTCCGCTCTTAGCCTTAAGAGTCTGATCGGGAGTCTTCCACTTGGCGGTCACGCCCTCGGGAAGCGTAAGAGGATCCAGTGATATCCCGCTTAACTTACCTGTGATATTGGTCACTGCATAGAGCTTAGGCACTCCTGTTCCAAGTGCATCAAGGGCCGCCATCTCTTCCTCAGACCAAGGGTTTTCTAACAGTTCCTCACCCTTGCCGGTAAACACAGGTATCTTGAATACAAAAGCATTGTTAATGGCACCTGAATTGTTATACATTTTATAGACTGTCTGCGCTTCAACTATAGGAGCAGAAACATTCTGCATATATTGATGATCGTAATTTTTCTTAACTATATTAAACTTCTCCAGATACGGTGTGTCCTGGCCTGCAAGGATATAATATGTTGCATCAAAATTCGCACCGCCTTTTATGGAGCCGTATCTGCTGTTCCATCCCTGTTTTTTTGCATGGGTCAGGCCATTTATATATGTCTGTGTTTTATCATTTCCCGGAGCCGATGCCTTGACATTGAAATAATTATAATATCCCTCAAATCCGGGATATGTACCCGATATAAGAGGTGATGTTCCCGGATTCTGTTCCTGATAAACCTTTGCTGCCAGATGATACGGACTTACACCAAGCTCACTTCCTATCTCGTAGAAGGCATGAGCATAAGTCATCGGCTCGTCTGCGCCCATCGCCCCGCTCATAAAAGTACTGCTTAAGACCTTCTGAACACCTTCCTCCGTATGATACGAACTGTTGTAAGTCAGCTGTTCAAACATAAAGATATATTTATCAGATCCAATGAAATTCTCCGGATCCATGTAATGTTTGATCCCGGCTTTGCTGGCTATATACCAGCTCGCATCAACTTTAGACTCCTTATAGCTCTCTTCAGCAGAACTTGAGATCCAGTTACGGTTGGGTTTTTCATATTCTTCATCAACAACCTCATCAAGCGACTTACCTATCTTCTGTGGTACAAATACCCAATTGGGATGCTTTTCGTATAATGAGATAAGTTCATCGCTATATCGTTCAGGGAATGTATACAGAGACTCCCTTGCCCTTGCAGACAGCGACTCTATTCCTCCAAGCAGTTCAACCTCTCCGTCCCCTACAGAAGGCGCCTCCTTAAGGCTCTCTTCCCATGCCAGGAAACGCTCGTCCACACAGATACACTTCTCATACGGGATGTAACCGTCTGTCATTCCGTCTGCTGAATCGGCACTCACATAGAACCAAAGTTTTCCGTCCTTATATACGGCACTCTGAATATAAAGCGTCGAACCGCATTCTATATCACGGATCACAGCCGAGTCTTCAGACGGGCCTTCACGCAGAGGATATGTATCTTCCAGATACAGAAGAGCCATTATGACCCTTTCTTCTGTGATCTTATTGAGTTTCTCTATCCGCTCATCCATAAATGCCTTAAGGGCTTTGGCCGCTTTTTCGGCATCTTCTTTTTTCTTCCCGTCAGACTCCTCTTCAATTATCTCTTCAGTGGTTTCCCCGGATGTCTCCTCCGTCAGAGTCTCCTCGGTTTCCGTCAGGGATTCTTCCACAGATTCTTCGGTTGACTCAGTCTCATCTTCATCCGTTTCTTCCATTCCCTCAGACGAGCTCTCGGTCTCAGTTTCTGTCTCTGTGTCCGTCTCAGATGAACTTAACTCTTCGGATGATGCCTCCTCTGTATCCTCCGAATTTTCCGTAAATTCAGATAATGCCACAGCCGGCACTTCATCAAAAGGACCGGATTCTGTGGCATATACAGCAGATACCATATTCCCCGCAATAACGGAAACACACATTAACAGGATTGTCAGTTTTTTAATCAGTTTTCTCATATTCTCCTACGATCTGTAATCGGCATTGATCTCAACATATTTCTCTGTCAGATCGCAGCCCCAGGCGACAGCAGATGCACTGCCGTCATTCATATCTATAAGCACCGTCACTTCGGAAGCTCTCATTATATCGGTCGCAAGATCCTCATCAAACTCCGGCAGATAGCCCTTGTCAAATACCTTGAGCTTGCCAACCTCGCTCTCAAAATACAGTTCAACCTTCTCCTGGTCAAAATCAACGCCCGAGTAACCCATCGCGCATAAGAAACGCCCGAAATTGGCATCGCAGCCGTATATCGCAGCCTTCGACAGATTGGATGAAACAACCGAACGCGCAAGCACCCTCGCATCATCCTTGGTCCTTGCATTGACCACGCGGGCGGTGAACAGCTTGCTCGCACCCTCTCCGTCAGCAGCCATCCTGCGCGCAAGATCCTCGCACACATAGTAGAGCGCCTCCTTAAAGGTCACATAGTCGCCGTCCTCCTTGGTGATCCGCTTATTGCCCGCCTTACCGTTAGCCATGATGAGCAGCGTATCATTGGTGGAGGTATCACCGTCCACCGTGATCATATTGAATGTATCAACGACCACTTCGCGAAGTGCCTTCTGAAGCAGCGCCTTATCAATGCTTAAGTCAGTCGTCAGGAATCCCAGCATCGTGCACATATTGGGATGGATCATTCCCGATCCCTTGCTCATGCCGCCTAATGTCACCGTCTTACCGTCTATGGTAAAAGTCACGGCAATTTCCTTATTGACTGTATCCGTAGTCATTATAGCCTTTGAGGCGAACTCTCCTGCCTCTATGGAATCGGATAAGACCTTGCTCATCGCTCCGACACCATCCACGATCTTCTCGATGGGCAGCTGCATTCCGATCACACCGGTGGATGCAACGGCAACCGTGTCATGAGGAACACCTAATGCTTCCTCTACAGCTTCTGCCGTCAAAATACAGGCCTCAAATCCTTCATTGCCCGTGCAGGCATTGGCTATACCCGAGTTGATCACAACCGCATGCATGGGATTGCCTGATTCCACTATATCTTTATCCCACAGCACACAGGCCGCTTTCACAACATTGGTTGTGAATGTGCCCGCACAGTCACAGGGCGTCCTTGAGAATACCATTGCCATATCCTCTCTGCCCTTATATCTGATCCCGGCCGCCAATGATGCTGCCTCAAATCCCTGTGCTGCGGTTACACCGCCTTTGATCCTTTCCATTGTGGTCCTCCAAAAATCTATTACTCAATAAAATTAATGATGTTTTCAGTGTTAAGTGTAAAGTCGTAGTAATTGAGATCTTCACGGCGCGTCCATCCGATCTCTTTCCAGAATGCATTACCTATATCGTTTTTGGTAAACGCAATAAGTGAAACCTTACTGATCCCTTCAGCCTGAAGCGCCTGCATACAGTGCACTACCATCGACTTGCCTATGCCCCTTAATCTGTATTCGGGATCCACACATACATGATACAGACAGCCTCGTCTGCCGTCATGTCCGCAGAGAATGGCTCCGACTATATGGTCATCCTCAATAGCCACCACGCTGCAGCCCGGATTCCTCTTAAGGAACTTCTCAATCCCTTCCCTTGAATCATCTATGGAACGGATGGCAAATCCCTTGATCTTAAGCCAAAGTCTTTTGACATCCTCATAATCATCTGTATTCATCTGTCGGATGGTCATAATATCCTCTTAAAACTCCCTTAATGATCTCTTTTCTCTAACATTATATATTAACCCAGAAATCGCTTTTTATCAACCGCAGAACACATATTACTGCCGGGTATGCATCTGTTGTTGTCCATGCCAAATTTTCCTTGTATTATCACGCTAAAGTGCTATTATATAAGATAGATTTTCAGAATGGATCGAATTAAACGGAGGATTAATATGAAAGAAAAGGTTGTTTTGGCCTATTCAGGCGGACTTGACACCACGGTAATAATCCCGTGGCTCAAGGAGAATTACGATTATGATGTTATATGCGTCTGCGGTAACTGCGGACAGGCTGACGAGTTGGAGGGACTTGAGGAAAGAGCGATCTCTTCAGGTGCATCCAAGCTCTATATCGAGGATATCACGGATGAGTTCTGTGATGATTTCATTGTTCCCTGTGTACAGGCACATGCCGTATACGAGAACAAGTATCTTCTCGGTACATCGATGGCCCGCCCCGTGATCGCCAAGAGACTTGTGGAAGTCGCACGTAAGGAAGGCGCTACCGCCATTTGCCATGGTGCAACAGGTAAGGGTAACGACCAGATCAGATTCGAGCTTGGTATAAAAGCACTTGCTCCTGATCTTAAGATAATCGCAGCATGGAGAGATCCCAAGTGGAATATGAATTCCCGTGAAGAGGAGATCGAGTACTGCAGAGCTCACGGAATACACCTTCCTTTCTCTGCAGATTCAAGCTACAGCCGTGACCGTAACCTCTGGCATATAAGCCACGAAGGTCTCGAGCTTGAGGATCCTGCCAACGAGCCTAACTACGATCATCTTCTGGTGCTCAGTACAACTCCTGAGAAGGCTCCGGATGAAGGCGAGTATGTCACAATGACTTTTGAAAAGGGTGTTCCTACATCCGTAAACGGCAAGAAGATGAAGGTTGCCGATATCATCACCGAGCTCAACAGATTAGGCGGCAAGCACGGCATCGGCATCATCGATATCGTTGAGAACAGAGTTGTCGGCATGAAGAGCCGCGGCGTATATGAGACACCCGGCGGAACGATCCTTTACGAAGCTCATCAGCAGCTTGAAGAGCTGATCCTTGACAGAGATACGTATGCACTCAAGACTGACCTTGGCAATAAGTTCGCCCAGGTCGTTTATGAAGGAAAGTGGTTCACACCTCTTCGTGAAGCGCTTCAGGCTTTCATCGAGAGCACTCAGAAGTATGTAACCGGTGAAGTTAAGTTCAAGCTCTACAAGGGCAACATCATCAAGGCCGGCACAACATCACCTTACTCTCTCTACAACGAGAGCATCGCTTCATTTACAACAGGTGATATGTACGACCACCATGATGCAGAGGGCTTCATCAATCTCTTCGGTCTTTCAACGAAGGTAAGAGCTCTTAAGCTTCAGGAAGCAGGCGTACTCAAGAAATAGTCTTCCGTTTTGAACATAATATGACATTAAAGAAGTGCTGCCGCATCG
>JAEEGL010800162.1_pt1 | contig 11806 bp, 6 predicted proteins | sample 9134231 | NCBI WGS metagenome assembly JAEEGL01 (sample SAMN16246548, study PRJNA631951) | gut metagenome | biome: gut microbiome; feature: rumen; material: fiber-attached | host: Bos | place: Iran: Karaj | collected 2018-10 | reverse complement strand
GGGTCCGGGCCTGCCGGACTGGCAGATCTTCCATCCCTCGTCGATGGCATGGGGAAGCCTCTCGGGGTCGAGGACGCGGAAGTGGTGCTTGGTGACGGGCATCATCAGGGAGTAGGAGTCCACCTCCTGGAAGGCCTCCGCACCGAGGAAAGAGGTGCCCACCTGCCCGGTCAGGGCGATCATGGGGACGGAATCCGCGTAGGCGGTGGCGATCCCGGTGACGAGGTTGGTGGTGCCGGGTCCGGACGTGGCGAGGCAGACGCCGGGGTTGCCCGTGGCGCGGGCGTATCCGTCGGCCATGTGGGCGGCGCACTGCTCGTGCCTGACGAGGACGTGCCTGATGTCCGAATCTATGAATGAATCGTAAATGGGGATGACGGTGGCGCCGGGATATCCGAAGACGGTGGTCACACCGCGGTCTCCCAGCATCTTCAGCAATGCGTCAGAACCCTTCATGCTCTACCGTATCGTCGCATTTTTTATAAGGGGTCCGCACAGAAAACGTCAGTAACCGTATCCGTTCACGGCGAATCCGTGCTTGAACTTGTCGTACTCGTCCGCCGGGACCTCTCCGATGAGCCATCCGACGGAGGTGGTCTCGCCGTAGTAATAGGGGACCTGAACGGCCTCCTCCCCCTCGCCGACGGTGATCTTCCAACCCACGACGTCGGGCTCCACGCTGCTGCTGTCGGTCCTGCTCGCCTTGAAGTCCTCCAGGTACACCCCCGCCCCCATGTGGTCCTCGAAGAGGAACAGGGCGGTATCGTACCCCATGTAGGATGCGATGGCGCAGAAGAGTATGGACGAGTCCTCGCAGTCTCCGCCGGAGAGGAACAGCGTCTCCAGGGGGAACTGCCAATACTCCCCGGTCCCGTGGGCGTCGGAGTCGTAGGTGTACGGGATGGTCTGCACGAATGAGAGGATCACGTTCGCCACGTACTGTTCGTCCTTCCCGGCCGTCTTGCTGGAGATGTAGTCCGCGATCTGCTTGATGTACTTGTCCTGGACGTCATCGTACCTCACGAAGGAGAGGTCATGGGCGAGGTCCTCGTCGGAACCGTCGCGGTTGGTGTAGTAGCACATGCGCTCATCCTCATCGTAGATGTCCGCATAGTGGAGGTAATCGGAGTAGAGGATGGACAGTTCGAGCTTGTAGTTCTGTCCGGAAGGGGTCTTGAACCATTTGCGGAAGAAGTTGAAGACGGGTTCCGTTTCAGTGTTGTAGGACCATTCGTACTCGATGTCTATCTCTCCGTCGACGAGGACCTTCGAGCATCTGTGGACGTCCCCGGAAACGTAGGTGACCACGTACATACCCGGGGAGGCGAAGACCGCAACGGTCCCATCGGTCTCCGGGCTGCTCCCGTCGTAGTCGGATTTGCCGACCGTGAACGTACCCTCTTCCGACACGGACATCAGGAGTTTCAGGTCGGTCTCCGTATCGAGGTCCGCGGTCAGATACGATTTCGCGAACGCATACACCACATCCCCTTTGTCGAAGAAGGCGGTGTACTCTGTAGACTTGGAGAGGAGGCGGCCATTCCCGTCGTACCATCCGCCGAATTCGGTATCCTCGTCCACATCGGCTTCCAGAGTGGTGGTTCCCATCATCCCTCCCGAAACCTTGGCGGAGATGCCTTCGTCGGTGTAGACGGTGATGTCCGTGGTGCCGGGGATCATCACGATGGCGACGAACACGGCCGCAGCCGCGGCGATTATCACTGCTACGGCGACCGATGTCTTATCCATGTCCTCATCTCCGTTCCGGGCCGCCGGTTGGGGACGGGCCCGCCATGGGAGATTGTGAATCAGCGGGCGGATTTAAAGAAAACGGATGTTGGTTTCATGATGCTGGCTCAATCGATTTGCGTTGATTCCGGACATTTCCAGGGGTCCGCTTTCGCGCGCGTAACCTATAATATAGGCAGTGGGTATTCGAGATTGAATACCATGGCCAAGATCAAGGTAGCAGTCAACGGTTACGGAACCATCGGCAAGCGTGTCGCTTACGCCGTCAGCAAGCAGGATGACATGGAGATCGTCGGAATCTCCAAGACCCGCCCCAACTTCGAGGCCAGGGATGCCGCCAACCGCGGTTTCCCCATCTACGTGCCCGCCGAGTCCGTCGAGGCCTTCCAGAAGGCCGGGATCGCCACCAAGGGTACCGTCGACGACATGATCGCCGCCGCGGACATCATCGTGGACTGCACCCCCGGAACCCTCGGCCCCGAGTACAAGGCCAAATACCAGGCCGCCGGGAAGAAGGCCATATTCCAGGGCGGCGAGGAGCACGGTCTCACCGGACTCTCCTTCAACTCCACCGCCAACTACCAGGAGTCCTGGGGCGCCCAGCTGTCCCGCGTCGTCAGCTGCAACACCACCGGCCTCCTGAGGACCCTCACCCTCCTCGACAGGGAGTACAAGATCGTCAACGCCTACGTCACCATCGTCCGCCGCGCCGCCGATCCCGGGGACTCCAAGACCGGGCCCATCAACGCCCTCGAGCCCTCCGTATCCCTGCCCACCCACCACGGCACCGATGTGAAGAGCGTCCTCCCCTGGCTGGACATCACCTCGATGGCCATCAAGAGCCCCACCACCCTCATGCACATCCAGACCGTCGTCGCCAAGCTCGGCCGCGAGGTCTCCACCGAGGAGGTCGTCGACCTCTTCTCCAAGGCCCCCCGCGTGCGCCTCGTCTCCTCCAAGGACGGCATCAAATCCACCGCCCAGATCATGGAGATGGCCCGCGACCTCGGCAGGGACCGCTCCGACATGTACGAGATCGTCGTCTGGAAGGACGGCATCAAGGTCGTCGGCGACACCCTGTACTACTACCAGGCCGTCCACCAGGAGTCCGATGTCATCCCCGAGAACGTGGACTGCATCAGGTCCATGTGCAAGGCCATGCCCGGACCCGAATCCGTCGCCAAGACCAACGCCACCCTCGGGATCGACCACTGAGGTGTTAAGACGGCCTTCAACGGACTCGGGGATTTCAACTTCAAAGGAAAGAGGGTGCTCCTCAGGGTGGACATCAACTGTCCCATGGAGAAGGGCAGCCTCAAGATCATCAACGACTCCCGTGTGAGGGCCATCGTCCCCACCGTCCGCGAGCTCATCGGCAAGAAGGCGAGACTCGTCATCCTCGCCCACCAGTCCCGTAAGGGCAAGTGGGACTTCACCGACCTGTCCCGCCATGCCGGCCCGCTCTCCCGCAACCTCGGAGGCCCCGTGAAGTACGTCGACGACGTCATCGGGGATGAGGCCAAGAAGGCCATCGAGGCCGTCGGCGACGGGGAGGTCCTCCTCCTCGGCAACGTCCGCGGCATCGACTCCGAGAGCAAGAACCTGCCCATGGAGGAGCACGCGAAGGGTGAGATCGTCACCGCCCTGGCTCCCCTGTTCGATTACTATGTTTGCGACGCCTTCGGCGCCGCCCACCGCTCCCAGGCCTCCCTGGTCGGTTTCGAGGCCGTCCTGCCCTCCGCGTCCGGACGCCTCATGGCCAAGGAGATCTACGCGCTCGAGACCATCTTCAACACCCCCAGGCGTCCCTCCGTGTTCATCCTCGGAGGCGCGAAGTTCGACGACGTCCCCCACATGATCGACAGCGTCCTCGGTTCCGGCCGTGCCGACACCGTCATCGTCGTCGGTCTCGCCGGAAACGCGTTCCTCGCCTCCAGGGGAGTCGACATCGGCGAAGCGTCCCGCGCACCCCTGCAGGAGGACCTCACCGAGGAGAACTTCAAGAACGCCCAGGCGGTCATGGCCAAGTACGGCGCTAGGATTATCCTGCCCTCCGATGTGGCCGTCGAGATCGACGGGAAGAGGGTCAGCATCAGCGTCGGCGACATGGCGAACGCCCCCGCCGCCCTGGACATCGGCGACGAGTCCGCCGAGAAGTTCCGCAAGGTCATCGAGGGTTCCAAGACCTCCTTCATGTCCGGTCCCGCCGGCATGTTCGAGAAGCCCGGGTTCGAGAAGGGCACCAAGGCCATCATGCAGGCCATGGTCGACTCCAAGGGATTCGCCGTCCTCGGAGGCGGACACACCTCCGCCGCCGCGGAGAGGTTCGACCTCGCCGATTCCATGTCCTACGTCAGCACCGGCGGAGGCGCGCTCGAGACCTTCCTGCTCGGGGAGTCCCTGCCCGTCATCGACGCCCTCACCTATTCCGCCGAGAAGTTCGGCAAGAACTGATCCCAAACACCACGGGCCGCACCGCGGCCCTTCTCTTTTCAAAACATGAGTAGCCGGGGCTTTCGGCCCCGGCGGGGGAAGATCAGCGAAAGGGTTTCAGAAGGCGTCGCTGCCGATGTACTTCTTGGGCAGGATGTACAGTTCGCCGTCGCGGTCGAGTCCGACGGAGGAACTGACCTCGTAGACGTCCTCGATCAGCTTCTCGGTGATGACCTTCTTGGGGTCCCCGACGACCACGAGCTCCCCCTTCTTCATGATGATGCAGAGGTCGCAGTACCTCGCCATCAGGGAGATGTCGTGCTCGGCGACGAGGATGGTCATGTCCTGCTTGACCATGGCCTTGAGGTACTCCATGACGTCGAGCTTGTACTTCATGTCGAGGTGCGAGGTGGGCTCGTCGACCAGCATGAGCCTGGGCTGCTGGACGTACGCCTTGGCGATCAGCACCCTCTGCCTCTCTCCCGAGGAGAGCATGTTCAGGGGGCGGTCCTGGAGATGAGCCACACCGAACTTCTCGAGGGTCTCGATGACCAGCGTCTCGTCCTCCTCGGTCTCCCACCACATGTTCTGCAGGTAGGGGTAGCGGCCGAGCATGACGGTCTCGAACACGGTCAGTCCGAAGGACGCAGTCATCTCCGCGGGCACGTTGGAAACGAGCCTTGCCACCTGCGCGGGGGTCATGGGCAGGACCGACTTCCCATCGATGAGGATGTCCCCGCTGGTGGGCTCGTGCATCTTGTTGATGCACCTCATCATGGTGGTCTTTCCGCATCCGTTGGGCCCTATGAGCCCCACCAGTTTTCCAGACGGGATCGAGAACGATATGTCCTTGTCCGCATGGAATCCATTATCGTACACCTTCTCGAGGTGCCTAATCTCCAACAACGGTACATCATCCATTGTACATCTTCCCCCTCTTCATGAGGAGATAGGCGAACACGGGTACGCCTATCAGTGTGGTGATGGCCCCGACCGGGAGTTCCTGCCCGATCAGGATCATCCTTGCAAGCAGATCCGCCATCACCATCAGGAAACCTCCCATGGCGATGGACGCGGGGAGGACCAGCCTGTGGTCCCCTCCGAATATCATGCGGCACAGGTGCGGGACCACGAGGCCGACGAAGCCTATGATCCCCACGAAAGCGACGCAGAAGGCCGTCAGGATGGAGGCGATGATGAGGATCAGTGCGTTGAACCTCTTCACGTTGAGCCCCATCTGGGTGGCCTGGTCCTCACCCAGCAGGATGAGGTTGAGTTCCTTGGAATACCTGAGTATTATGACTGCGATGACCGCGGTCGGGATTATGATGAACGGCACGTGGGTCCACGTGACGTCCTTGAAGGACCCGAACAGCCAGAGCAGTGAATTGGATACGTTGTCCCCGGAGAACACCAGCAGGATCGTCTGGATGGCCCCGAAGATCAGTCCGACTATGACTCCCGACAGGACGTACGCGTTGGTGGTCCCGCCGGCCTTCTTGGTGAGGGCCATGGTGCAACCGAACGCCAGTAGGCCTCCGAAGATGGCGGCCACGGCGATGGTGTACGGGGAGTGGATCGACAGCAGTCCGAAGAACGTGAAGTTGAACGAGATGACGGCGATGGCCAGCGTACCCGCTCCGGACGACACGCCCATGATGTAGGGGTCGACCAGAGGGTTGCGGATGACCGCCTGGTATGCGGCGCCGGCGACGGACAGGCCGATACCGACACCGATGGCCGCCAGGAGCCTGGGGAGCCTGGTCTCGAAGATGTCCACGTCCTTGTAGCTGGTGGGTCCGACGAACAGGCCCACGATAATCGACACGGTGATTAGCACGGCGGCGAGCCCGAACAGGATGATCATCCTGCGCTTCTTCTTGGCGATGTGCGTGGCGGCGCTGCCGTCCAGGAATCTGCCGAGGGATTCCGTGATGCCGTCGGTCTTAGTCATTGTACGACCTCCCTCTCTTCACGAGGAGATATGCGAATACCGGCACTCCGATGATCGTGGTTATGGCGCCCACCGGGAGCTCGTATCCGGAGATGAGCACCCTCGATATCAAATCCGCGAACAGCAGCAGACAGCCTCCGAAGGCCATCGATGCGGGCAGCATGAGCCTGTGGTCCCCTCCCAGGAGGAGCCTCGACAGGTGGGGGATGACCAGTCCCACGAATCCGATGATACCGCAGAACGCGACGCAGAATGCGGTGAGGACGGATACGACGATGAGCATGATCATGTCGAACTTCTTGGCATCGAGACCCATCTGCATGGCCTGGTCCTCGCCGAGGAGGACGAGGTTCAGCTCCTTCGCCCAGAACAGCGGGATGAGCGAGAGGAACAGGCAGGGGAAAACGATGATCCATACGGTGTCCCAGCTGATGTTGATGAACGAACCATAGAGCCAGGAGAGTGCGTTCGCGGCCTTCGTACCGTTGCCGATCATCATGATCGACTGTGCCGCGGAGAACACCAGTCCGATGATGATACCGGACAGGATGTAGTTGACCGACTTGCCTCCGGTCTTGACCGCCAGGAGCATGGTGAGTCCGAAGGCGGTGAGTCCTCCGAGGATGGCGGCCACGGCGATGAGGTAGGGGTTCTGCGGGGAGAGCAGGCCGAAGAACGTGAACCCGTAGGTGATGACCGCGATGGCGAACGTTCCCGCACCCGAGGACACACCCATGATGTAAGGCTCGACCAGGGGGTTCTTGATGACCGCCTGGTAGACCGCTCCCGCGATGGACAGTCCGATACCGACGCAGATGGTGGCGAGCGCACGCGGCAGCCTCTGGTTGTAGATGAGCATCTCCACCTTGTCCAGATGCTGTCCTCCCTTCTGTATGGACGATATCATGGCGGATATCGCATCGCCTACCCCGACGGTGGTCTCGGAACCCACGCACAGCGACAGCAGGGCGAGGCCGAGGGTCATGAGGATACCGATCAGCATCACCAGCCTCAGCTTGCGCTTGCTGCGGGTGTTGTGCAGGTAGTTCTCTCCGAAGAAGTAGGTCATGATGTGGGTGCGCATCGTGGCGAAGGCGGGGTTCCAGCCCAATCCGTACCTGATGATCGCCCAGAACGCCACGATGATGGCGATTATCACGATGATGTACGCCAGGAGCGTCTCCCACAGCGGTACGTTGTCGTCCGTCTCCGGGGTGTAATTGGACAGGCTCTGGAGGGCGTACATCCCCGCGTCGTTGCCGCACATGATGAAGCCGTTGACCACGGTGACCGTGGACATGGCGTACTGCAGCTTGCTGGGGGTGAACCTTCCCGTGATTTTGCCCTCGAGGTCGAAGGAGTATACCGACTGTGCGTTCGCGCTGCCCTCCGAACCCTGGTTGTAGGTGCTCACGTAGAAGGTGGTGTTGTTGACGAACACGGGGGACACGTGGATGACGTACTCCCCCTCGAAGAAGTGGGTGATTTCCGTGTACGTCCCGTCGGCTGTGAGGACGCCGAGGGTCTCGCTGGTGGAGAGGATTACGGAAGGAGTCTCACCGATGTTGTAGTGTGTGAGGAACGTCGATACGCCCGTGTTTTCCTGCTTCTTAAACACCTGAGTGAACGTGGTCCCATCGAAGCTGTAGATGGCGTATCCGTAGTACGCGGAACCCGTACCGTCGTCGGAATAGGTGATGAACACAGTGTAATTGTCGCCGTTCTTCTTGACCGCCGGGGAGTTCACGCAGCCGGGGGTCTCGTCGGACTTGTGGCAGACCTCGACCTTGGAGAGCAGGTCCCCGCAGGTCATGTCGAGGGCGTAGAGGTATCCGTCGTAGGCGCCGGCGTAGACGATGCCGTCGTATACGGTCACGGGGCGGAAGTAGTTCTTACCGTCGCACTGGAAGGACCATATGAGCTCGAGGTCCATGTTCAGTGCATAGACCATTCCGTTGCTGCACTTGGCGAAGATGGTTCCCGAATCGTAGACGAGCGCCCCGGCCCCGTATCCGTAGGTGGACCCGAGCAGGTCATGAGTGTTCCCGTCGATGATGGTGTTGCCGTAGGACATCACGAACCTGACCATCATGCCCGATTCCGTCTGGACCTTCACGGCGTAGAAGGTGATGTCTGACGGAACGGTCGTGGTGTACTCGGTCCAGGTGAGGGTGCCCATGCTGGTGTCCTTCTTGTCCTCGACGGCGGCCTTGATCTTGTTGAACGCGGTGTTCTTGGCGGCCTCAGTGTCGTAGTGCGTGACGGTGACGAAGCGTTCCGTGGAGATGCCGCGGGTGTCGGTCACCGTCTCGACGAGTCCCGTGGAGGCGGAACTGCCGCCGCTCTGCTTGGCCCACGTGCCGACAGTGACGTTGGCGAGGAAATCGTCGGCGATTGCGCCGGCGTCCGTGGATGCGGTTATCGAGGAGAAGAACTGGTTGATGAGCGTGTCCGTGTCGGTGTCCGCGGGGTTCCCGGGGACGAACACGTGGTTGGTGGATGAGGGGATTGTGATATTGCTGCCCCAGGGCTGGTTGTAGAATGTGGTCACATTGCAGTTGTCCGTACCCGGGCCGTCGATGTAGTTGATGCGGTAGATGTAGCCTTCCATCGACTGTACGTAGATGTAATCGTCCACCACGAGTGCCGTGGTGGTCTCATATACCGTGGAGGGGTAGGAGAACGTCCACTTCTTGCTCCAGTCGCTGGTGTCATAGCAGACCACGGCGGGCTGGACCGTGGAACTGTCGTATCCGAACTTCACGAATGCGTATCCTTTGGCGTAGAGGATGGAGGAGTATACTCCGGTGGGGCTGACGGTCTCGTCGGGGAAGTCCTCGAACACGTTGTCCCCTCCGGAACCGCCCTGGCTGAGGTCGGCGACCTGGTTGAAACTGTTCCAGGAGTCCCCGCCCATCATGGTCCACGCGGAGTTGTGGTCGGGGGTCTCGGCGGGCTTCACACCGTCGGGATAGTATGCGATGGCGACGTACTGCGCCGCGACCTTGCTGAGGTCGGTCTCCTCCGCCCATTTGGAGGCCGCGCCATCCCAGTTGAACACATGCCACGAGGACGTCACCTTCACGCCCGTGGTCCCGGGGGATTCGAAGGAACCTCCGGAGTAATCGAGTCCGATGGTGACCGGGCCCTTCCCGTCGACCTTGATCTCGGGGGAGGTGAGGTCCACCGTGTGGCCGTTGTCGGTGAGGGTCTTGTAGATCTTGGCGGAGAGGGTGGGGTCGGTCGCGCCGACGAACCATTCGGTGGCGCCGTTCCCGTAGTCGAGGAGGAAGTCCGGTGCCGGACCGTCGGCTTCGGAGTCATCGGGCAGCACTACGGCGAGGGTCCCGAGGAGCAGGAGGACAAGGGAGATTGACATTATCTTGGTCTTACCGATCATTTCACATCACCCCCTTGGTGTAGGTGAGGTAGTCCTGGTATTCCGAACCTATCGCCTTCGTATCGTTGAGCAGTTTCTGCGCGTCATCGTCGAAGCAGTCGGGGTTGAGGATCCTGGCAGTGATCTCGTAGAGCTGTACGAAACGGGGACTGGCTCTTTGGGCCATGGAACCCATGTCCTCGGAGAAGAGGTAGATCTCGCCGTCCTTGTAGGCGTCGGTCTTCTTCCACTGCGTGTTGCCGAGGTCGTGGATCATCGTGTCGTAGCTGGACTTGGAATACTTGCCGTCGTCGATGACGATAGCCATGGACGGGTTGTTCTGCGGGATGTACTCCGCGGTGATGAGCGGCCATCCGGGGATGTTACCGAACACGTTGTCGCCGTTGCATTCGGAGAGGATGTTGTCCATGTAGGTGTCCTTCCCGGCCACGTAGGGCGAGGCGTAGGCGCCCAGGGAGATCATTATCGTCTTCTCTCCCGCGTCCTTGATCTTGGCGTCGATCTGCGCGATGGCCTTCTGCATGGTGTCGATCTTGTCCGCCGCGGTGTAGTAGGCCATGGCCGTGCTGACGATGAAGATGTTGTCGTAGATGCTCTGGATGTCCACCGCGTCGTACAGGACGACGGCGTTCACCGAGGAGCTGCGGACCTTCTCCGCCATGCTGATGTGGCTGCCGGCGGAACCGTCGCAGACGACGATGTCGGGGTTGGCGTTGAGGATGGATTCGTAGCTGGGGGAGAGGAACGTACCGACCGTGGCGATGGTGCCCTTGTCGCGCCCGGTCGTGATCGAGGCGGGATAGTCGCTGTAGCTGTCGGTACCGACGATGGGGTACGGGCCGCTGACGTAGCTGACGATTTCCGTGGAAACGGGGGATAGGGTGACCACGCGGGACGCCTGCGAGTAACCGTAGACGGAGGTGTTGGTGCTGTCCACGGCGATGGTGGGCTTCCCGCCCGTCTCGGTGTACGCCCAGATGACCACGTTGTAGTCCGATGCATCGATGGAGTAAGTGTCGGATTGTTTCATTCCGCCTTCGTAGTTGACCGTCCAGAGGCCCCACTTGTGGTTGGCGTCGTTGGCGATAGTTTCGCGTTTCAGATAATCATAATATTCCACGGAGTAGAGGTTGCCGTCCGAATCGAACTGTCTCGCGATGTCGTGCTGCGTACAAGCGATATCCAGCATCTCCAGCGGATCCTCTGTTTCCAGGTCGTAGTCGACATCGGTCCACACGGTCTTGTAGTCCCCGTAGTCGATTACAATCCCCTGCGACTGGTAGAGGGTGGCGTTGCTGCCGAGGTCGTGGAAGGCGATGACCCCGAGGGCGGCGGCGATGACGACGATGACTGTGATCAGTGTCTTGGTCTTCAGCATCTTGGCCTGACCGGACGCGGCGCGGTCGGACTCTATCCAGCTGTTGTCTATTCCTTTGTCCTTCTTCCCGCCGAAACGCTGTTCCTTCTTCTCGATGGTGTCGGCACCGGTGCTGGTGACCGAATGACCGAGAACGGCCGCAGGGGCGGCCGCGGCGGCAGCCGGGGGAGCGGGTCCGAAGAAATGAGCCAGAACTGCCAGGACTACAGCGGCCGCGCAGATGACGACCAGGCAGATCGCCACGGTCTTCCACAGCTTGTGCTCGGCGGATTCTTCGTCCTTCTCCTCGGGTTCGGGGGTCGGGACGGTGAGGACGGCGTTCTCGGTGATGTCGTCCCCGATCGCGAGGACGATGCCCTCCTTCGTGTATGTGGTGTATCCTTCGAGCGCTATCGTGAGTGTGTATGTTCCCGGAGGGATGTTCTTGATTACATACGACCCGGTTGCGTCCGTGGTCGCGGTGAACTCCCCGATGGTGACTGTGGCGCCGGGCAGAGGTTCGTTGTTGGAGCCGGTCACGACACCCCTGACGGTGGCCACGTCGGTGGGGGCCGCCTTCGGGGTCATGGCGATGTTCTTGGTGGTGTCGACGCCCTCGTTCACGAAGATGTCGAGGCTGTAGTCCTCGTAGCCGTCCTTCTTAGCGGTGAGGGTGTAGCTTCCTCCGGCGACGTCGGTGAAGGTGTAGGAACCGGTGGAGTCGGTGGTGGTGCTGAGGGTCCCGAGGGTCACGGCCACCCCGGAGAGTACCGCACCGTACTGTCCGGTGACCTTCCCGCTCACGGTGGATGTGGTGGGCACCGGGGCGCCCATGACCCCGTTCTTCACGAGTGAGTCGCCTTCCGCTATGACGAGCGATACGGAGTAGTCGTCGTATCCCGATGCGGAGACG